>Ga0207833_100116_pt1 | contig 76867 bp, 75 predicted proteins | sample TtaePargueraPR_6_FD_187753 | JGI IMG/M metagenome (GOLD analysis project Ga0207833, IMG submission 187753) | Aerobic enrichment media microbial communities from Bioluminiscent Bay, La Parguera, Puerto Rico - Tt and E1 (2) (SPAdes) | ecosystem: Environmental > Aquatic > Marine > Unclassified ...
TCACCCGTCCGCCGCTAAGTTTCTACGCTTCCACCCGAAGGTTTCCATGAAGAAACTCCGCTCGACTTGCATGTATTAGGCACGCCGCCAGCGTTCGTCCTGAGCCAGGATCAAACTCTCCAATAAAGTTCGCTTCGCTCTTTTTGAGAGCATTTGATCCGGGGATCAAACTCTCCATCCGAGGAAGCATTATTAGAAAGAGCGTCTGCTCATTTCAATGCTTGCGTTGTTTCGATTCTCTCGAATCGATGTTGGATCATATTCATGATCCGGACGTTTACTCGCTGTTCAGTTTTCAAAGTGCGATTGCTCTTTTGCCTCGTCACCGTTTCTGCGGCGACTTGATTACTATACCACAGCTGCCTATTTGAATGCAAGAGGAAATTTTCATCGTACACTTTCAGTTCCTCGTGTATTTCGGGGCAGCGAAGAATAATTTATCACAGCCGACGGGCGTTGTCAACAGTTTATCTTATTTTTTTACCGACCGTGCATAAACAGCTTAAGATCATGCTATTCCATGCACGTCCTATGTTAAGCCTGTCCCCTGCTGGGGTAGCCCTTCTTCAGAGCATATCGAGACAGCTCCTTAGGCGAGGCCAGCCTCGCGTACATACGAAAAATTATTTTGTAACGGCTCGCAATGGCTGCTCGCACCGTATCATCAATTCGCTGATCGCGCAGATCAAATAACATTTCATCCAGTTCTTTTCGCAGCATATATTCTAACTCTTTGCATTCCTTATCAGTAAATAGTAGACCTAACACGCTTGGGTTGCTCCCTTCTAATGTCCATTTAGCATACTTCTCCATTCCCGTTTTACTGTTATGCACAACTTTTTCCTTTTTTATGACTACGCTTCAAATTTTCTTTTACTGGAAGAGGCGTGCGCTATAGCATCACGCATAAGTTGTCTGTTGTCGCATACATTGGTACAAACAAGTACAAGCGAGGAGGTATCGCAAAAGTGAACGTATTCTGGGTTGTAAATGGAAATAAGCTCAAAAGAATAGTCATACTAATGGTCGCCGCCGTCTTCGCTGCTGCAATCGTATATGTCGAAAGCGATAATATTTCGGTCTTCTCATACGATGAACCATCAGCCGTATACAGTGTGAACACAGACAAAAAAATTATTGCGCTCACCTTCGACATCAGTTGGGGAGAAGAACGTGCCGATACGATACTAGATGTATTAGAGCAGCATGATATGAATAAGGCTACTTTCTTCCTCTCCTCCCCGTGGGCCAAGGACCACCCGGAGACAGTCAAGCGTATAGCGGATCTTGGCTTTGAAATAGGCTCACACGGTCACAAGCATGATAACTATAGTGAACTGACTGAGGATGAAATACGTAAGCAAATTACTACCTCCACACATATACTCGCAGAGGTGACGGGGAAGCGCCCTAATTTAATCCGATTGCCGAACGGTGATTTCGACAAACGCGTGCTTCGTATCTCAGAAGAGCTGGACTACACAGTCATTCAGTGGCACACCGATTCGCGTGATTGGCGAAGTTCAGGAGCAGACGAAATTATTAATCGCGTAGTCGATCAAGCTCACAAAGGTGACATTATATTGATGCATGCCAGTGATTCAGCCAAGCAAACTCATCTGGCACTCCCTGAGATTATGAATAAGCTTCGTGGAAAAGGCTATACATTCGTCACCGTATCCGAGTTACTTCATCACACAGAAATGCAAGATAAGGAAGTTCGCGACAAATCGCCTAAACCCCCTACAAGCTCCTCCTAACTATAACGCACACCATAACAAAAGCTGCCTCAATCAGTCATGGTGACTGACTTGTAGGCAGCTTTGAATTTCCCATCGCGAATGATTTTTGCATCTTCTTCTATATGCTTAACTCCCCTGCTCCTGCGTTCTGCCTCCTACTAGTGTATGCAGCTTCAGAATTTGCCAGGCATTACAAGCAAACAGCGGGATCATCATCGTCACGATTCCGTTCCAATTGTTCTCCTGCAACGCGGGAACAGCTTCAAGCGCTGTTGCTGCGACCAGGAAGAACATCGTCGGAATCCATGCCGTACGATTCGTCATACGCACCTTCCAATTCGCCATCAGCGCGGACAAGCCGACAAGCAAAACTGTCAGCAGCACATAAGTCCACAAGGGCGATGCCTCTTCAGCAGAATAAGGCAAATAGATCAAATCAAATATAACTACGAGAATTACGATGACCTGCAGTGTCTTCCACAAGGCTGGCTGGCGGAAAATCGATAAAGCAATATAATTCAATGTCAAGTATGCGAAGAAGCCCATTTGACTCAACACGCTAAACATGAGTCCGGCTCCGAACAATTGAACAAGATTGAACACATATTCTCCGAAAGTAAAATCAGCGACAAAGGCTCGATCCGCAAACAGCAATATACTGCCAGGGATGAAGGCCGCCACACCGCCTACCAACAACGTTGTCCAGAACAAGTACCACCATTTTCTCAATGTCACAGTAGTTTCCCCCAATTATCTCAACAGCAATTCATAGAACATTGTACCAGCCGAAACAGGAAAAAGCCAACGCAATCGGACATAATGCGAGGGGGTTATAAAGCATACTACCGATAATGACACAAACATGTCGAAAAGGGGGTTCCCTAATGCAACAATCTGCCGCGAAGAAATTCAAGCTCAGCTTATACAGCACCTGCTTCATCATTATCGTTATGCTTACGGGATGCGGCTCTGATCAACAAGGTGGAACAATGGATTATAAAGAAGTGAAGTCGATGGTCGTCGATATCTTGAAAACAGAGGACGGCAAGAAAGCGATCGAAGAAGTACAGAAGGAAGCCGAACAAAAAAAAGGGCAAGGCGATATGAAAATTATGCAATTGCTGCAAAGCCAGGACGGTCAGCAGATCCAGATGGCGGTGAAGGAAGTACTAACTGATCCAAGTTATCCGAAAATATTGGAGAAAATGATGACCGACCCTAAATTTGCCGGGGAATTCGCCAAAGCTGTGCAGAAGGAGAACGAAAAGCTCCACAAGGACTTGATGAAAGATCCGGAGTATCAAACCATGCTACTCGAGGTTATGAACAACCCTGAATATAAGGAAATGCTGCTAGAGGTCATGAAAGGCAAGGATTACCGCAAGCAAACGATGACGATTATCCAAGAATCGATGAAAAATCCGTTGTTTCGCATGGAGCTCATGGAATTGATGAAAAAAGTGATGGAAGAAGAAAGCAAGCCAAAAAAAGAACAGTCCGGCGGTGGGGAAAGCAGCGGAGGAGGAGAAAGCAGTGGGGAAGGCAGTAGCTAACTAGAGCAACAAGGGAGCCCTCCAACGATGGAGGGCTCTTCTCATTTATTATGTTTTGCGAATGATCTGTTCCGCCATATCTTGATACAGCTTGCCGATCGATGTCTCTGCCTTATAGACAGAAGGTGAGAATTCCGGCTCCTGCGGATGATTGTCCGGGGCACCGAGCGGTATCTGCGCCAGCAGCTCCGTGTGCAGTTCTTCTGCAAGCTTCGCTCCGCCGCCCTTGCCGAATACATAATCCTTCTGATTACAGGAAGAGCATTCGTAATAAGCCATATTCTCTACGACGCCTAATATTTCATGACTCGTATGAACGGCCATTGCACCGGCGCGTGCAGCTACGAAGGCTGCTGTAGCATGGGGAGTCGTCACAATAATTTCCTTGCTCTGCGGTATCATCTGATGCACATCAAGTGCTACGTCGCCTGTGCCGGGAGGGAGATCGAGCAGCAGATAATCCAACTCTCCCCAATCGACTTCTGAGAAGAAGTTGCGCAGCATCTTGCCCAGCATCGGTCCCCGCCATATGATCGGCGCATTATCTTCTACGAAGAACCCCATTGACATAACCTTCACTCCGAAGCGCTGCATCGGTTCAATGATATTCTCGCCCTTGAGCTGCGGACGTCCTTCTAAGCCCATCATATCCGGTACGCTAAAGCCATAAATATCTGCATCAATGATTCCTACTCGCTTACCGCTTCTTGCCAAGGCTGCAGCCAAATTAACGGTTACCGTCGACTTGCCTACGCCGCCTTTGCCGCTGGCAACTGCAATGAACGTCACGCCTGAATCCGGAGCAAGAATGTCGCTCTTCAGATCTTGGCCATGCGTATGCTGCTTCCCGGCTGCGTCATTGTGCTGAGACGGAGCGGTTCCTGTACCGCTACTCAAGCCTGCGGTCTTATCTGCCTCTTGCTTCTCGACATCAGTCATCGATCGCATCCGAATATGGATGTCACTCTCACTCATAGGTCCCAATACACTTCGAATATCATTCTCGATCGCGGAAGCATGCTCCTGATCTGCCACCAGAACCGTCATCGCGATTCGGTCTCCCTTGATCAAGATATCACGAACAAGATTCAATTCAGTAAGGCTGCGGCTATAACTGGGCTCCTGTATGGCACTTATCGCTTCCAACAGTTCTTCCTTCGATAGCATATCCTTCACTCCGTATGTACAAATTCGATTCTCTTCAAGCTCTCATTCATTATACCATAACAGAACTAAGAACCAACCTGTTCCCCCGCAGAGAAGCGAAGGATCGCTTGATAGATGGCTGCAGCCATCTGTCTCTGATAATTCGGATCAGCCAATCGTTCAGCTTCCGCCACATTCGAGAGAAACCCCACTTCAACCAGTGCACTGGGAACAGCGATGGTCTTTAGCAAATATACATTGTTCACTGTCTTCGTCTCACGGTGCGTCTCTACTACAGACCTCTTGATCTCTGCCTGTATGAGCTCAGCTAAGCGCTTGTTCTCCGGATGCTGATTCGAATAATAAAAGGTTTGCGGACCATACCATCTCGATGAAGCGATCGCATTCATATGTATCGTGAGGAACAGATCAGCACCGCTGTCACGGATCAGTTCAGCTCTTCGCAATAAATCTTGGCGTTTACGCCCACTTTTGCGATTGACATCCGCCAAATCCGTATCGGTATCCCGAGTCAAGATGACCATTGCCCCTGCTTCCTGTAAGAAATCCCGCAAATATAGTACAATCGCTAAGTTTACATCTTTCTCCAGTATGCCTGCAGCGCTTGCTGCACCGCCGTCTGGTCCGCCGTGACCTGCATCGAGAGCAATTGTGTGACCGGATAGCGGAAGGCTCCAGTGATCCAACGTTTGCATCGATGGCCATTCGTAAGACAGCACCCAAGCAGCAAGCACAATCACTAGTGCAGCAAGTCCAACCCTTCGCTTACTGCGATAAGTCAACCAGAGTACAATTCGCTTATTGCGTCTCGGCATACGAAAAACACCCCATTCCCAAGATGGATTCTCTTCCATCTATATGGGACGGGGTGCCTGATTATGACAAGCTTATTCCTTCACGGACTGCAGCTCACGCATACCTTCAATCAAAATTTCGGCTACTTCCGGTCTGGAAAATTGCGGCGGTGGGCACTTGCCTTCACGCAGCATGGCACGAACCTTCGTGCCGGACAGATGCATATGATCTTCCTTGCTGTGCGGACAAGTTTTGCTCGATGCCATATTGCCGCACTTCTGGCAGAAGAAGCTATGCTCGAAGAACAATGTTTTGATCCCGATCTCTTCTTCTGTGAAGTTCGAGAAGATTTCCTGTGCCTCGTAAGTGCCGTAGTAATCGCCTACACCTGCGTGATCGCGGCCGACGATAAAGTGCGTGCAACCAAAGTTCTTGCGTACCATCGCATGGAAGATCGCTTCCCGCGGACCGGCGTAACGCATCGCTGCCGGGAACACACCAAGAAATACGCGATCCTGCGGATAGTAATTTTCCAGCAAAACAAGGTAACTCTTCATACGCACATCTGCGGAAATATCGTCGGACTTCGTCTCGCCCACTAATGGATTGAGGAACAGACCATCGACAATTTCCATTGCGCATTTTTGAATGTACTCGTGAGCACGATGAACCGGATTGCGCGTTTGGAATCCACATACGGTCTTCCAGCCCTTCTCTTCGAACAACGCGCGTGTCTGCGCCGGATCGTAATAAAACTCACGGAACTTGCTGCGCTTAGGTCGGTTCAACACTTGAATCGATCCGCCTACATAAGTATTCGGACGAGCATACAGTTTGGCTACACCAGGGTGTGCTTCTTCAGCGGTTTTGAACACTTTGCTCGCTTCATTGGCTTGATCTACTTCATAGAGGCTTTCCACATTCATGATGGCATAGATTACTTGATCCTCTTCACCAACGAGCGCCGCTTGACCGCCAACCTGAAGCTTCGCTTTCGTCTCTTCATCGACTGCCAAGGTGACGGGAATACTCCAGACTAGACCGTTCGCCAAGCGCATCCGTTCGACAACGGACGTATAGTCATCTTCATTCATAAAGCCGGTCAAAGGCGAGAAGCCTCCTACCGCTATCAAGTCAATATCGGATATCGTCCAATTGTTCACACGAATCGCAGGCAGAGCAGATGCTGTCTGCATCAATCGTTCCCGTTGTTCCCCTTCAACTAGTCGATTGACCAAAGTTCCGCCGTGAGGCTGTATTGTAGGCATTGTAGTGGGTCCTCCTTTATTTATGCAAGCCGCATTCGGTCTTGTCATTACCTGCCCAGCGTCCTGCACGAGGATCTTCACCTGGCATAACCTGACGCGTGCAGTAATGACATCCGATGCTTGGGTAATGATTGTCATGCAGCGGGTTGTAGATCACATCATTGCTGCGAATATAATTCCACACATCATCCGATGTCCAGCTTGCTAATGGATTGAACTTCATCAGGCCGAATTTGTAATCATATTCAACCTTCTTCGCGTTCGCGCGCGTAGGTGCCTGATCCCGGCGAATACCAGTAATCCAAGCATCATATTGCCCCAGAATTTGCGTAAGCGGCTCTACCTTGCGAATGTTGCAGCAAGCATTCGGCTCTGTCTTCCACAGTTCATCTCCATGCTTGGCCGCTTGTTCCTCCGGTGTCAGCAGAGGCTTCGCTTGTACGAACTCGATTCCATACTTCTCTGCCAGACGATCTCGTGTTTCATATGTTTCTTGAAAGTGAAAATCGGTATCCAAGTAGAAGATATCCGTTGTCGGACTGATCTTCTGCAGCATGTCTACCAGAACAACATCTTCCGCGCCAAAGCTGCAGGCCAATGTCAAGCTGGAGTATTGCTCAACAGCATAGGCAAGAACGGCTTCGGCAGATTCATTCTCAAATCGCTCAGCAGCTTGTTTGGCGAATTCTTCCTTCTCGAATAAATTCATTATACAGTCCCTCCATCAATCCGTTAATTCCTAGTATTTTGATATGAATTCATGCATTTAACTTACATTATAAAGTGTTACACGCTATTGTCAATCCCTAACTCGCATATGATATAGGTATTCGCCTTGGTGCGTTCGGTGACAAGAGAAAAGCCTTCTCTCTGTATAGAGAAAAGGCTGTCGGTCTGTTGATTCTAGCGTTTGGAAAACTGAGGAGCACGACGTGCAGCTTTCAAGCCGTACTTCTTCCGTTCCTTCATACGCGGATCACGTGTCAGGAATCCGGCACGCTTCAGTGAAGAACGGTATTCCGGATCAATCTTCAGCAATGCACGGGAAATCCCGTGGCGAATTGCACCCGCTTGTCCTGTATAACCGCCACCATGCGCCAATACGATTACATCGTACTTGCCAAGTGTTTCTGTCAGGTTCAGCGGCTGCTTCACGATCAGCTTCAAAGTTTCCAAGCCAAAGTATTCATTGATATCACGGTTATTAATTACGATTCGGCCTTCACCCGGTACCAAGCGAACTCGGGCTACGGAGTGCTTGCGGCGGCCGGTTCCATAATATTGTACTGTTGCCACTACTTGTTCCTCCCTTTCTTAACCACGAAGTTCCCATGCTTGGGGATTCTGGGCTTGATGCGGATGTTCGCTTCCTGCATATACCTTGAGCTTCAACTTCATCTTCTCGCCAAGTCTATTCTTCGGAAGCATGCCGTGTACAGCAAGCTCAAGCATGCGTTCAGGCTTCTTCGCAAGCATTGTACGAGCAGTTGTTACCTTCAATCCGCCTGGATGACCGGAGTGACGGTAGTAATTCTTCTGATCGAGCTTCTTGCCTGTCAAGACAACTTGATCTGCATTGATTACAACAACGAAATCGCCAGTATCAACATGTGGCGTGAATTGCGGTTTATGTTTGCCGCGAATGATGGCAGCTACTTCACTAGCCAGACGGCCCAGTGTTTGGCCGGCAGCGTCAACGATAAACCATTGGCGCTCCAACTCATTCGCCTTAGCCATATACGTACGCATAGATGGGTGGTCCTCCTTGTTCAAGCTCTATGGTTAGTTCCATACAGTTAAGTTTCATTACCATGGAAGGTGACTTATTAGCTCGGGGCCGTGGGAAGCCAGCTAATGAAAGCCATTTAATATAATACAACAAACAATTGCCAATAGCAAGGGGAAAGTTACATGAAGGCATTAGTCAAAAGGATCCTGTTCCCCATATTCGACTGACAGCAGCGAAAGCCCCGCCGCACGGGCGGTAGGACCGGCTACCTGACGATCCTGTGCAGCCAAGATGTGCGCCATATGTTCTGGACACCGCTTGCCCTCCCCTACCTGAATGAGAGTTCCAGCAATAATCCGCACCATATTGTACAGAAAGCCGCTCCCCGAGATGTATAGATGCAGAAGATGTCCGGTCTCTGTTGGATACGGAACAGGCTCTTCCACAACCTCTGCATAGTGAAGCGTCCGCACTCTTGATTTCTCAGTAGGCGTTCTGGTCGAGCAGAAGGAGGTGAAATCATACCGACCGATCAGATGGGCGAGAGCAGCATTCATCGCAGCTGTATCTAGCTTTACGGGATGATGATAGACATAAGCATTGTTGAATACATGCTTCACGCGGCTATTCCAAATACTATATCGATACGTCTTGCCGATAGCTGAGTATCTCGGGTGAAACCCTTCTGATGCTTGCACCGTTTTCAGTACAACGATATCCATTGGAAGTTGACTGTGGAGAACGGCTGCCCACCGCTCGGGCGGAATGGAAGCGTCACTGAAGAATGAAAACACTTGCCCGAACGCATGGACGCCGGAATCTGTTCGGCCAGAGCCATTCACCACAGTAGACTGCCCTGTCACCTTCTCAATGGCTGCTTCCAATTCACCTTGCACCGTTCTTCCGCGAGGCTGCTTCTGAAAGCCTTCGAAGTGAGTGCCGACATAACTGACCAAGCCTGCAATCTGGCGCAATCCGCTTCCCCTCTCTCTTACTTCTGTGCCCTTATCATTCTTTACATTCGCTGGCCTCTACTCCTGTGTTCACTGTTCTGAATGGAGGAGTAAGCGCCATCGTATTATGGCATGCAACTGGCGCTAATGGAAGCTAGGAGCCGTTAAACAGTTCATTCCTTACTTTGTTTCGTCTATCGGAAATCAGAAACACTTAGCGTTCGAAATGGTCAGAAATGATGTTAAAACCACCGAATAGTGTCTCTGATTTCCGTTAACCGAGCTTTCAATGATCTGTGTGGCATTGGGCATAAAAAAAAAGGGCCGCACAGAAACCGAAGTTCTGCCCGCCCTTTTCCCTCTTCCTTAAGCCTGATCAACTAATTCTAGGTACACCATGGGAGCTGCGTCCCCGCGACGAGGTCCCAGCTTCAAGATACGGGTGTATCCGCCCGGACGCTCTGCGTAGCGTGTCGCTAGTTCGCTGAACAGCTTCTGGATCGCATCCTGCTCCTCGTTCGCCTTCTCTCTGCGAACGAATGCAGCCGCTTGACGGCGAGCATGCAGATCACCACGCTTAGCCAACGTAATTAGCTTCTCAGCGATCGAACGAACTTCTTTCGCCTTCGCTTCAGTTGTCTGAATGCGCTCATGAATGAACAGATCCGTTACCAAATCGCGGAACAAAGCTTTACGCGCGCTGGAGTCCCGTCCTAATTTCTGATATGCCATGGGTTTCCCTCCTTTTCCTTCTGAAGTAAATCCGATACCAACACTATTCCTCTGAACGCAAGCCCAGATTAAGCTCCTGCAGTTTCTCCTGCACTTCTTCCAGCGATTTGCGTCCGAGATTCCGTACTTTCATCATATCTTCCTCGGTCTTGGTGATAAGCTCCTGTACGGTATTAATGCCGGCACGTTTCAAGCAGTTATAAGAACGGACGGACAGGTCAAGCTCCTCGATTGTCATCTCCAGAACTTTCTCCTTCTTGTCCTCTTCCTTCTCCACCATAATTTCTGCATCCTTCGCCTCATCGGTTAAGCCGACGAACAGCATCAGATGCTCATTCATGATTTTAGCGCCGAGGCTAACCGCCTCGTCAGGTCGAATGCTGCCGTCGGTCCATACTTCAAGGGTCAGTTTATCATAGTTGGTTACTTGGCCGACACGTGTATTCTCCACGCTATAATTCACTCGGGTAATCGGCGTGTAGATGGAGTCGATCGGAATAACACCGATGGGCTGATCTTCGCGCTTGTTCTTATCCGCCTGTACATATCCTCGACCGCGTCCTGCAAAAATGCGCATGTGCAATCGCGCATCCGAAGACATGGTAGCAATATGCAAGCCGGGATTCAGAATTTCGACATCACTGTCCGCACGGATATCGCCAGCTGTGACAACGCCTTCTCCTTCTGCATCGATCTCCAGCACTTTTTCTTCGTCCGAATGAATTTTCAAAGACAACCCTTTCAGGTTCAGTATGATTTCCGTTACGTCTTCAATAACGCCGGGAATCGTCGAAAATTCATGAAGCACGCCATCAATTTGTACAGACGTAACTGCTGCTCCAGGCAAGGAGGAGAGCAGGATACGACGCAAGGAGTTGCCCAGCGTAGTGCCGTATCCTCTTTCCAGCGGTTCAACTACGAATTTCCCATACGTACCGTCCTCATTGGTCGATACAGTTTCGATTTTCGGCTTTTCGATCTCAATCATCCAATTAACCCTCCTTCAAAACGTCCATCAAGAGAACCTGCAATCTATGCAAACAATGTAGTATTCCTATCTCTATCCAACATTATTCACGTATTGGAATGAAATATACCACATAGTTGATACGGTTTATACACGACGACGTTTTGGCGGACGGCAACCGTTGTGCGGGATCGGCGTGACGTCTTTGATCATATTCACTTCAAGTCCGGCTGCCTGCAACGAGCGGATCGCCGCTTCACGACCAGCACCAGGACCTTTTACCATGACTTCTACAACCTTCATACCGTGCTCCATCGCTGCTTTTGCAGCTGATTCGGCTGCCATTTGCGCTGCGAACGGCGTGCTCTTACGAGAGCCTCTAAAACCAAGGCCGCCGGAGCTTGCCCAGGAGACCGCATTGCCATGGGGATCGGTAATGGTAACGATCGTATTGTTGAACGTCGAACGGATGTGCGCCACACCGGTCTCAATATTTTTACGGTCACGGCGTTTCGTACGGGCTACTTTTGTTTTCGGTCTAGCCATTTCACTTATCCCCCCTTATTACTTCTTCTTGTTCGCTACTGTACGGCGAGGACCTTTACGCGTACGTGCGTTGGTTTTCGTCCGTTGTCCACGAACCGGAAGTCCGCGACGGTGACGGATACCGCGGTAGCATCCAATTTCCATCAGACGCTTAATGTTCAGGTTCACTTCACGACGAAGGTCACCCTCTACTTTGATTACAGAAATCGCGTCACGAACTTTGCTGACCTCATCTTCTGTCAGATCGCGCACACGAGTGCTTGGATCAATTCCTGTTTGCTCGACAATCTTCTGGGCCGTCGACGGACCAATACCGAAGATGTAAGTCAAGCCGACAATAATTCGCTTATCACGAGGTAAGTCAACACCAGCTATACGTGCCATTCAGACACCTCCTAACCTTGTTTCTGCTTGTGCTTCGGATTTTCACAGATTACCATAACGTTACCCTTGCGGCGAATGACTTTGCATTTTTCGCAGATGGGTTTTACTGACGGTCTCACTTTCATGTTTTTGACCTCCTGTTTACGGTCATGCTATTTTCGATACGTAATACGCCCACGCGTTAAATCATAAGGCGATAATTGAATCACCACTCTGTCACCAGTCAATATACGAATGAAATGCATCCGCAGCTTGCCTGAGACATGAGCCAATATTTGATGCCCGTTCTCCAGCTCTACCTTGAACATCGCGTTCGGAAGGGGTTCAAGCACCGTACCTTCTACTTCAATGACATCTTCTTTCGACACAGTCAATCTCCTTTCTCATGCGCACCGTTTTGCTCATTCTGTACGCTTTGCACCGCGTAACGAAGCTTTCCGTTGGTCACCCGTCCGGTTTCCGACAAGCTGCTTGCGACCTCACTCGAAATGCGATCGTACAGCTTGAGGTGTAAGAGATTCTTTTTCTTCGGCTGATCAAACTTGCGCTTGTCGCCATCAGCTATCATCACAAATCTCTCGTCGAGCACTGTAAGAATCACTGCAAGCTTACCTGCATCGCGTCCTTTCAGAATCTCAACAATTTGACCGATTTTCGGCTGTCTACTGTCTTCGTCCAACGTTTATCCACCTACGATTCTGACTTAGTGAGAATTTCATAGCCTTCAGGAGTTATCGCTATCGTGTGCTCGAAGTGAGCACATAACGATCCATCCTCCGTCACGACTGTCCATCCGTCATCCAACGTCTTCACATATCGTTCGCCCACATTGACCATTGGTTCGATCGCCAGCACCATGCCGGGTTTTAGCCGCGGGCCGCGGTCTGGAAGTCCGTAGTTCGGGATTTGCGGCTCCTCATGCAGTTCAGAGCCAATCCCGTGTCCCACATATTCCCGTACAATGGACATGTTCTCAGCTTCCACCGTTTGTTGAATGGCATGAGAGATGGTGTACAGCCGAGTATTCGGCTTCGCTTCCGCTAATCCGGCATAAAGAGATCGTTCCGTTACCTCTAACAGCTTCTGTGCTGTGTCAGAGACGGAGCCCACAGGATAGGTCCAAGCCGAATCGCCGTGGTAGCCCTTATACTGTGCGCCGATATCTATACTAATTATATCGCCTTCTCGTAATTTACGCGAACCGGGAATGCCGTGCACCAGCTCTTCGTTAACGGATACGCAAATACTGCCAGGAAATCCATTGTAGCCTTTGAAAGACGGGATCGCTCCCTGACTCCGTATGAAGGTTTCGGCGATCTGATCAAGCTCTGCGGTTGTTATCCCTGGCTTGATTGCCTTGGCTAAGCTTTTGTGGGTATCGGCGACAATTCTGCCTGCTTCCCGCATCAACCGCAGTTCCGATTCAGATTTGCAAATGATCATTTATGCTTGCCCCCGTAACCGAGTGGAGATCTCTTGTTGAACAGCGTCAATCTCCTGCTCGCCGTCAACCTGCATCAGCAATCCCTGCTTCTCATAATAAGCGAGCAAAGGCGCTGTCTTGTTCATATATTCATCCAACCGTGTTCCGACTTTCTCTTCTGTATCGTCTGAACGCTGGTACAGTTCACCGCTGCACTTGTCACAGACGCCTTCTTGCTTCGTCGGGTTGAACAACACATGGAATGTCGCTCCGCACGACTTGCATATCCGGCGTCCTGTCAGGCGGTCCAACAGCAGCCTGCGATCGACGGACAGATTGATCACATGGTGGATCCGTTTCCCCATTTCCTTCACGATATCATCCAGCGCTTCCGCCTGAGATAATGTACGCGGGAAGCCATCAAGCAGAAAGCCTTGCTGGGCGTCATCCTGCTGGAGACGCTCCTTCACAATGCCAATCGTAATTTCATCTGGCACCAACAATCCTTGATCCACATATTCCTTCGCCTTGACACCTAGAGCAGTACCTTGACTCATAGCCAAGCGAAATGCATCACCTGTTGATATGTGCGGAATGCCAAACTCTGTAACGATATACTCAGCTTGCGTGCCTTTACCTGCGCCAGGGGGACCCATGAATAGTAAATTCAATATGCTGTACCTCCCAGGCTATTTGATGAAGCCCTTGTAATGGCGCTTAATCAATTGGCTCTCTACCTGTTTCATCGTTTCGAGGGCTACACCGACAACGATCAATAACGATGTTCCGCCGATGGCTACTTGCTGTGGCAAGCCAGCCAAGCTGCCGAAGAATACCGGCAAGATCGAAATCAATGCAAGGAATATCGCCCCTGCCAATGTGATTCTAGTCAAAATTCTTGTCAAATATACACTAGTTGTCTTCCCTGGTCGTATACCTGGAATATATCCGCCATTCTTCTTCATCTGATCCGCCATCTGTACAGGATTAATCTGTACGAACGTATAGAAGAAGGTGAAGCCGATAATCAAGATGACATACAGCACCATGCCAAGCGGTTGTGAGTAGTTCAACTCACGAATGATCCAGTCTGCCCATGCGCTACCTGTCCAGAATTGTGCAATCGTTGCTGGGAAGAACAAGAGCGACAGTGCGAAGATGACCGGAATAACACCTGATGCATTTACCTTCAACGGTATGTGCGTAGATTGGCCGCCGTACATCTTACGGCCCACAACACGCTTAGCATACTGAACCGGAATCTTCCGGATACCCTGTTGAATGTAAATAACGCCAACCACGATGGCCACGACTACGAGTACAATGACGATGAGCTTCACGATGTTCAGGAACAACATATCTGCTGCATCGCCTGTAAACAATGTTTGATAAATTAGATTAACAGTTGATGGTATACCTGCGATGATACCGGCGAAGATTAGAATCGAGATACCGTTACCGATGCCGCGTTCTGTAATCTGCTCGCCAAGCCACATCAGGAATGCCGTACCAGCTGTCAATACGATCGCAATAACCGTATACGTAGCAAAGCTCGGATCGATAACCATTTGCTGTGTATACAACCGGTTAAAGCCGATCGACATCGAATAGGCTTGAATAAACCCAAGTCCGATTGTGCCGTACCTGGTGATCTGTGCAAGCTTACGCTTGCCAATCTCGCCTTCCTTCGCCCATTGCGCAAACTTCGGGATGACATCCATAGATAGCAGCTGCACAATAATCGAAGCCGTAATGTAAGGCATAATCCCCATCGCGAAGATGGAGAAGTTGTTCAGCGCGCCGCCTGAGAATGTGTTCAGCAACCCGAATATATCACCTTGCTGAGAGCGGTCGTAGTTCTTCAGGAACTCGATATCAATGTTGGGTACCGGGATGAACGAACCGAGCCGATAAATCAGCAAGATTCCCAGTGTAAATAGGATTTTGTTCCGCAGATCCTGTACCCGCATGATATTGGATATGGTCTTGAACATCAAATCACCTCGGATTTACCGCCGGCAGCTTGAATTTTTTCCACCGCAGATTGGGAGAACTTATGAGCCTTGACGGTCAATTTTACTTGCAATTCGCCGTTGCCGAGCACTTTGATGCCGTCTCTCGCGTTTTTTACAACTCCGGATTCCAATAGTGTCTCCGGGGTAACTTCTGTTCCCTCTGCAAAGCGATTCAGATCATCTAGATTAATGATCGCAAACTCTTTGCGGTGAATATTGGTGAATCCGCGCTTCGGCAGTCGACGGAACAAAGGGTTTTGGCCGCCTTCAAATCCTGGACGGACACCGCCGCCTGAACGAGCGTTTTGACCTTTGTGGCCTTTGCCGGCAGTCTTACCGTTGCCAGATCCAATTCCCCGTCCCTTGCGCTTGCGCACATGCGTGGAACCAGGTGCAGGTTGCAATTCATGTAATTTCATGGGTGCACCTCCTTGTTAATGATATTACACTTCTTTCACTTCAACCAAGTGACTGACTTTGTTAATCATACCCCGAATGGCTTCATTATCCGCATGGACTACAGATTGGTGAAGCTTGCGCAGTCCTAGCGTCTTGACAGTCACCCGTTGATCTTCCGGGCGTCCGATCAAACTGCGTTTGAGGGTAACTTGTAGGTTTTTCGCCATCGGTATCCCCTCCTTATCCTAACAGTTCTTCCACGGTTTTGCCGCGTAATTTTGCTACATCTTCTGCACGCTTCAGTCGGCCTAAGCCTTCGAGCGTCGCATTCACCATGTTCATGGAGTTCGAGGACCCCAGAGATTTCGTCAGAATATCGCCTACACCTGCAAGCTCCAGAACCGCACGTACCGGTCCGCCTGCGATAACTCCTGTACCTTCCGATGCCGGCTTCAGCATAACCTTGCCAGCGCCGAAATGTCCAAGCACTTGATGCGGAATCGTCGTGCCAACCATTGGCACTTGAATAAGATTCTTCTTCGCATCATCAATGCCTTTGCGGATGGCATCCGGCACTTCAGAAGCTTTGCCGATCCCGGCGCCAACCCATCCTTTGCCGTCACCAACTACAACCAGTGCGCTGAAGCTGAAGCGGCGACCGCCTTTGACAACTTTCGCAACACGATTGATATGCACAACTTTCTCTGTCAATTCCAAAGTGTTAGGATCTATGCGCAAGTGACTGACCTCCTTTTCCAGTGTTATTTAGAATTTCAATCCGGCTTCGCGAGCGGCATCTGCCAGCGCTTGAATCCGTCCGTGATACAAGTATCCACCGCGGTCGAAGACTACTTGATCTACACCAGCCGCTTTCGCGCGCTTCGCGATCAGTTCGCCTACTTTGCCAGCTGCCTCTACGCTGCCGCCATTGCCAACTTCGCCGATCTCTTTATCCAATGTAGACGCAGCAACCAATGTTGCGCCCTTGGTATCGTCAATTAGCTGTGCGTAAATGTGCTTGGAGGAACGGAACACGTTCAACCGAGGACGTGCTGTTGTACCATGCAGTGACTTGCGCACACGCAGGTGACGCTTCTTGCGTGCCTTGTTCTTATCACCCTTCGTGATCATGGGAGACTTCACTCCTTTCCACTCGCTTAACTAGCTAGCCTTATTTCTTCTTACCCGCTTTACCTTCCTTGCGGATAATGCGTTCGTTTTCATACTTGATTCCTTTGCCCTTGTAAGGTTCAGGCTCGCGCACTGAACGGATTTTGGCTGCGATTGCGCCAACACGTTCTTTGTCGATGCCTTTCACGATTACTTTATTGTTGGCAGGAACTTCAAACTCAATGCCTTGCTCCGGCTCGATCTCTACTGGATGGGAATAACCAACGTTCAGTACAACCTTCTTGCCGGTCAATTGAGCACGGTAACCGACGCCAACGAGATCGAGCGATTTGCTGAAGCCGTCTGTAACGCCGCATACCATATTATTGATCACGCTGCGGGTAGTACCGTGCAGCGATCTGTGTGTTTTGTTATCAGAAGGACGGACAACGTTCAATTCAGATCCGTTCACTTCTACTTCCATATCGCGATGAATTTCGCGGGACAATGTTCCTTTCGGTCCTTTTACCGTAATGACACGATTGTCCAGTTGAATGTCGACACCATTCGGAATGGTGATCGCTTTACGTCCGATACGAGACATGGGTACACCTCCATTCGATTAAGCTTATCTTACCATACGTAACAAAGAACTTCGCCGCCAGCTTTTTTCTGACGAGCTTCTTTGTCAGACATTACACCCGTCGAGGTGGAAAGGATTGCGATGCCCAATCCGCCAAGTACGCGTGGAATTTCATGCGTTTTTGCATATACACGCAAACCGGGTTTACTGATCCGTTTCAAACCGGTGATGACACGTTCACTGTTCTGACCGTATTTCAAGAAGATACGAATGATCCCTTGTTTGTTATCTTCCACATACTCCGCATCGCGAATGAAGCCTTCTTGCTTCAGAATCTCTGCGATTTGCTTCTTGATCTTCGAAGCCGGCACTTCAACCGTTTCGTGACGAACCGTATTGGCATTGCGAATGCGAGTCAGCATATCTGCAATTGGATCTGACATTACCATAGTATAGGAACCTCCTTCCTGAAGCGGGTGATTACCAGCTTGCTTTTTTCACGCCAGGAATCTGGCCTTTATATGCGAGTTCGCGGAAACAAATCCGGCAAATCTTGAATTTGCGAAGAACCGAATGCGGGCGTCCGCAGCGTTCACAACGAGTATAAGCGCGGACTTGGAACTTCGGCTTCCGCTGCTGCTTGACTTTCATCGACGTTTTTGCCACTTGCTATGCACCTCCCGTCATTCGGTTTATTTCGCAAACGGCATGCCCAGTTGGGTCAACAATTCGCGAGATTCTTCATCCGTGTTCGCAGTCGTAACTACGACGATATCCATACCGCGTACTTTATCTACTTGATCGTAATCAATCTCCGGAAAGATCAGCTGTTCCTTCAAGCCAAGTGTATAGTTACCGCGTCCGTCGAATGCTTTCGTCGACACACCGCGGAAGTCGCGCACACGTGGCAAGGAAATATTGAACAGCTTATCGAGGAAGTGATACATGCGCTCACCGCGCAGCGTCACCTTCACACCGATTGGCATACCCTCACGAAGCTTAAAACCGGCAATCGATTTTTTCGCTTTCGTGATAACGGGTTTCTGGCCAGAGATTGCTTGCAGGTCACTTACTGCTGAATCGAGTACCTTCGAGTTTTGCACGGCGTCACCAACACCCATGTTAATAACGACCTTCTCGATTTTCGGTACCTGCATGACAGTTGTATAGTTGAACTTTTGCATTAAGCTCGGCGTTACTTCATTCAGAAAACGTTCCTTCATTCTTGCTGCCATGTTTCAATTTACCCTCCTTTCCGAACAACGGTTTAATCAATCACTTCGCCGGACCGTTTGGCCACGCGCACTTTTTTGCCGTTATCTAATACTTTGTATCCGATTCGAGTCGGCTGACCGCTCTTCGGATCAAGCAGCATCACATTCGATACGTGAATCGGCGCTTCCTGTGTCAGGATGCCTCCTTGCGGATTTTGCTGCGAAGGCTTAGCGTGCTTCTTCACCATGTTAACCCCTTCAACCAATACGCGGTTTTCACGTGGGAACGCAGCGATGACGCGGCCTTTTTTGCCTTTATCTTTACCGGTGATAACCAGTACCGTATCTTCCTTCTTCACGTGCAGCTTGTTGTTGTGAGACTCAAGCTTTTTACCTTTGTTAGGCATATTTCGTTACACCTCCTGTACGCTCTCGCATAAGAAAGCCGTTTCCACACAGTTATCTGATTAGATAACTTCCGGTGCCAAAGAAACGATCTTCATATAGTCTCTTTCACGCAGCTCGCGAGCAACTGGTCCGAAGATCCGGGTCCCGCGCGGGCTCTTGTCTTCTCGAATAATAACTGCAGCATTCTCGTCGAAACGGATGTATGTTCCGTCATTACGGCGGGATTCACGACGTGTTCTGACGATGACAGCAGTCACAACGTCGCCTTTTTTGACAACGCCGCCGGGTGTTGCTTGTTTCACGGAACAAATGATGGTGTCGCCTATCTTACCGAACCGGCGACCTGTACCGCCAAGCACACGAATGCACATCAGTTCTTTCGCGCCGGAATTGTCGGCTGCCTTCAAACGTGTAAATGGTTGAATCATGTTAGTCCCTCCTTCCGCTCTCGCCTTGGATTAGATAACGATCGCTTTCTCCGTGATCTCCACTAATCTCCAACGCTTGTCTTTAGACAATGGGCGGGTTTCCATAATTTTAACGGTATCGCCGATTTTAGCTTCGTTCAGCTCATCATGGGCCTTGAATTTCTTCGTGTACCTGATGCGCTTATGATACAGCGAGTGTTTCTTATACGTCTCAACGGCTACGACAATCGTTTTGTCCATCTTGTCGCTAACAACTTTGCCGATTTGCACTCTACGGTCATTACGTTCGCTCATGTGCTTCTGAGACCTCCTCTCTGAATTTGTCCGTCTGCACCAATTGTGCCAGTTCGATTAGCTGCTGATTCCAAGTTCGCGTTCGCGAAGCACTGTCTTTGCACGGGCAATGGACTTGCGAATATCACGAATTTGCGTCGGATTGTCCAGCTGGCCGGTAGCCAATTGGAAGCGAAGGTTAAATAGCTCTTCCTTGAATCCGGCAATCTTTTGTTCGATTTCAGCAGTGGTTAAGTTGCGGAATTCACTAGCCTTCATTTCCTTCACCACCCACTTCTCTTTTCACAAATTTCGTTTTGACCGGGAGCTTGTGAGAAGCAAGACGCATCGCTTCGCGCGCTACTTCTTCACTTACGCCGGCAAGTTCGAACATGATCTTGCCAGGCTTCACAACAGCTACCCACTTCTCTACGTTACCTTTACCAGAACCCATCCGCACCTCAAGAGGCTTTTGCGTAATTGGCTTGGAAGGGAAAATTTTGATCCAGACTTTACCGCCCCGCTTGATATAGCGAGTCATGGCAATACGAGCCGCTTCGATCTGACGATTCGTAACCCAAGATGCATCCAGGGCTTGCAGACCGTATTCACCGAATGCAATTTCCGTACCGCCTTTGGCGCGGCCTTTCATCGATCCGCGATGTTCCTTGCGGTGTTTTACGCGTTTCGGCATCAACATGGGTTAGTTGCCTCCTTCCGATTCTGCCTTTTTCTTCGAAGGGGGAAGGACCTCTCCACGGTAAATCCATACTTTGACACCGAGGCGTCCGTATGTCGTGTGCGCTTCTGCTGTGCCGTAATCAATATCTGCACGTAGCGTATGAAGCGGTACTGTACCTTCGCTATAGCCTTCGCTGCGGGCGATTTCCGCGCCGCCGAGACGTCCGCTTACCATCGTCTTGATTCCTTTAGCGCCTTGGCGCATCGATCTTTGGATTGCTTGCTTCATCGCACGACGGAAGGAAATTCGACGCTCCAGCTGTTGAGCAATGCTCTCAGCTACAAGCACAGCGTCCAATTCAGCGTTCTTCACTTCTGCGATGTTGATGTGTACTTTCTTATTCGTCAGATTCGACAGCTGCACGCGGAGGTTCTCAACCTCAGATCCGCCTTTGCCGATTACCATACCCGGCTTTGCTGTATGAATCGTTACGTTCACGCGGTTGGCCGCACGCTCGATATCGATGTGCGAAACTGCGGAGTCTTTCAGTTTATTCTTCAGTTGTTCACGGATTTTCACGTCCTCCATAAGCAGGTCGCCGAAGTCCTTCTCTGCGTACCACTTGGATTCCCAGTCGCGAATAATCCCGACTCTCATTCCTACTGGATTAACCTTTTGACCCATTCGTCTTCCCTCCTTATTTTTCGGATACCACTAAAGTGATGTGGCTCGTACGTTTATTAATACGGCTTGCGCGGCCCATGGCTCGAGGACGGAAACGCTTCATGGTTGGTCCTTCGTCTACATAGGCTTGTGCGATCACCAAGCTGTTCGGATCCATCTCATAGTTGTGTTCTGCGTTGGCAATTGCTGAGTTCAGCAGCTTCTCCAATACAGGGGATGCAGCTTTCGATGTATGGCGCAGAATCGAAATCGCTTCGCCTACTTGCTTGCCGCGGATCAGATCGATCACCAAGCGCACTTTCCGAGGAGCAATACGAATGTGTCTTGCCTGTGCTTTCGCTTGCATGGGTAAACCTCCCCTCAACGATTAATCTCGATCAAGTCTTATCTTCTGCCAGTCTTGCGATCTTCGTCCGTATGCCCCTTGTACGTGCGGCTAGGCGCGAATTCACCGAGCTTATGTCCGACCATGTCTTCCGTCACATATACCGGCACATGCTTGCGTCCATCATATACCGCGAATGTGTGGCCGATGAATTGCGGGAAAATCGTAGAACGGCGCGACCATGTCTTGATGACTGTCTTCTTGCTCGTCTCATTCAACGCTTCGACTTTCTTCAACAGATAGTCGTCAATAAACGGTCCTTTTTTCAAACTGCGTCCCATATTAGGTCCTCCCTTCTTGAGAAACAATCATGCGTGCATAGTGGCCAGCTTACTTGTTACGGCCGCGAACAATATATTTGTTGGAAGCTTTGTTCTTCTTCCGAGTCTTGTAACCAAGTGTCGGCTTGCCCCATGGAGACATCGGTGATTTACGTCCGATCGGAGCGCGTCCTTCACCACCACCGTGCGGATGGTCATTCGGGTTCATGACACTGCCTCGAACAGTAGGGCGCTTGCCTTGCCAACGGCTACGGCCTGCTTTACCTACAGTAACCAGCTCATGATCTTCATTGCCTACAGTCCCGATCGTAGCACGGCAAGTTTTTAGAATGCGGCGCACTTCACCGGAAGAGAGTCGAACGGTAACATACTTGCTCTCTGCTTCTTTACCGAGCAATTGTGCTTCTGTTCCTGCTGCACGAACAAGCTGTCCGCCCTTGCCAGGCTTCAGTTCAATATTGTGGATCACGGTACCTACCGGAATGTTCTCCAGCGGAAGCGTGTTGCCCACCTTGATGTCGGCACCTGTGCCAGACTCAATCACAGCGTCCACCTTCAGACCCTTCGGCGCGATAATGTAACGCTTCTCACCGTCTGCATAGTGGATCAATGCGATATTAGCGGAACGGTTCGGATCATATTCGATCGTAGCAACGCGACCTGGAATGCCGTCTTTGTTCCGTTTGAAGTCGATAATGCGGTATTTACGTTTGTGTCCGCCGCCTTGATGACGAACTGTAATTTTGCCTTGGTTGTTGCGGCCTGCTTTCTTGGAAAGCGGCGCAAGCAGTGATTTCTCCGGCTGATCGGTCGTGATATCCGAGAAGGACAGCACGGACATTTGGCGTCTAGCCGGTGATGTCGGTTTATACTTTTTGATAGGCACTTTGTTTCCCTCCTAACTTGCGCGAATTTCGTTATACCGTTTCAAAGAATTCTAGCGGCTTGCTGTCTTCGCTCAATTGAACGAAAGCTTTCTTCCACTCGGATGTATACCCTTCATGACGACCGTAGCGCTTTGGCTTCGCCGGCACGATAAGTGTATTCACCTTCGTTACTTTTACTTTGAAGATCTGTTCGATAGCTTGTTTGATTTCCGTCTTATTCGCACGCTTATCTACTTCGAACACATAACGGTTTTGTGCCATCATGTCGCTCGTCTGTTCCGTAATAATCGGGCGTTTGATAATATCACGAGGGTTTTTCATTACGCGAAGACCTCCTCTACTTTTTTGGCGGCATCCTTCGTAATGATCAGTTTGTCGTGAACCATCACGTCCAGCACGTTAATTCCTTCAGCCGGAACGAATTTCACACCTGGGATGTTTCTCGCAGACAGCGCTACGGAATCATTGTAATCCGCTGTAACAACCAGCGCCTTGCGTTCCACCTTCAGGCTGTTCAGAATCGCCGCAAATTCCTTTGTCTTGGGCTGATTCATCGTCAGTTCATCAAGCACGACGATCTCATTGCCTACAACTTTAGAGGACAGCGCGGACTTGATCGCCAAGCGGCGCACTTTCTTAGGAAGCTTGTAGGAATAACTTCTAGGTGTTGGACCGAATACAATACCGCCGCCTTTCCATTGCGGGGATCGAATGCTGCCCTGACGAGCGCGCCCAGTTCCTTTTTGCTTCCATGGTTTACGGCCGCCGCCGCGAACTTCCGAACGTCCTTTGGTTTTGTGCGTACCTGCGCGAAGCGATGCCTGCTGCATCACTACCGCTTGATGAAGGACGTGCTGATGTGGTTCAAGACCGAACACACTGTCAGCCAATTCCACTTCACCCACTTGTGCTCCACTTACATTATATAAAGCTACTTTCGGCATGAATGCTCCTCCTTTCTACGGTGACCTTACTTCTTCACCGACGATTTGACTTTAACAAAGCTGTTCTTCGGTCCCGGAATCGAACCTTTGACCAGAAGCAAGTTGCGCTCTGCATCAACTTTAACCACTTCCAGGTTTTGCAGGGTAATTGTCTCTCCGCCCATATGGCCCGGCAGCTTCTTCCCCTTGAATACGCGGTTCGCTGCGATAGAACCCATAGAACCCGGTCCTCTATGATATCTGGAACCGTGCGTCATCGGTCCGCGGGATTGTCCATGGCGCTTAATAACACCTTGGAAGCCCTTGCCCTTAGACGTTCCAGTTACGTCAACGAATTCACCTTCTGCAAACAAATCAGCCTTAATTTCCTGGCCAACTTCATATTCCGACACTGTTACACCGCGCAGCTCGCGGACGTAGCGCTTAGGAGCCGTATTGGCTTTCTTCGCATGACCTTGCGAAGGTTTGTTCGCACGCTTCTCACTCTTGTCGGCGAAGCCTACTTGAATCGCCTCATAGCCGTCATTCTCCACATCCTTCTTCTGCAGAACAACGTTCGGACCAGCTTCGATTACCGTTACAGCGAGTGCCAGCCCTTCCGGTGTGAACACTTGCGTCATGCCAAGCTTGCGGCCTAAGATACCTTTTGTCATGTTGACACCTCTTTTCCTTCCATACTTCGTAATGTGTTTGTATTGGAGCTATTATAATTTGATTTCAATGTCTACACCCGACGGCAGATCTAGACGCATCAGCGCATCGACAGTTTGCGGCGTCGGATTGACGATATCGATCAAACGCTTGTGTGTACGCATTTCGAATTGCTCACGGGAATCCTTGTACTTGTGCACAGCCCGCAGAACCGTGATCACCTGCTTCTCAGTCGGAAGCGGAATCGGACCGGATACACCCGCACCAGAACGCTTCGCCGTCTCCACAATCTTCTCTGCGGATTGGTCAAGCACCCGATGATCGTAAGCCTTCAAACGAATACGAATCTTTTGTTTTGCCATTGTTATACCCTCCTTCTATCGCCCAATTTTTGTAATCGGACATACTCCGTGAAAATCTCCCGCCAGCACTCGGATTGCCCCTGCTCTGCCTCATGGCAAAGGGGCCGGGTGTGTCGGCAACCTCTCACATCATCGCAACGTCACAGACCAACGTTCACTATTATACAAAAAAGTTGTAGTGAATACAAGAAAAAAAAACAAAATGATTTATTGCAACAATGAATGTATGCAAAAACCTCATATAATAAGGAACTAGGAGGAGTCCAAAACGATGTGGTGATGTGCGTTTTGGATCTCTCCTAGCTCCTTCTTCATGCTTACTAGATTTACTCGATACTCTTCCCTTCCTTTTGCAGCAAATCCAGCACGCGCTGAACCATAACAGCTGCTTCTTCACGAGTTATGGAGGCATTGGGTCGGAAGCTTCCATCTGGATACCCGCTTATAATTCCGTAGGTCCGCAGCTTTGAAATCGATGGCGAAGCCCACTCAGCAATTTCATCCTTATCCTTAAATGCTGCTTGCACAGCTGCCTCATCAGAAATCTCATCTTCCAGCATCCGAGCAATGATCGTTGCCGCTTCCGCGCGGGAAATCTCTCGCCATGGCTCCAGTCTCATCGTCTCTCCATCCGGCGATCCGACTAGCCAATGTCTTTCCAATGCAGCGGCTAAATAAGGTTTGGCCCATGTCCCAGCTTGTTCGCGATCTGTGAACACCTGCGGCAATTCATCTTGATTAAGGGGCACCCTGCTAGCCGCAACAACGATCTTGGCAAATTCCTGCCTGTTGATCGGGCGTTGAGGCAGGAACAGCGTGTTACTTTCCTGCTGTTCACCATGCAGGACTCCAATGGAAGCCAACCGGTACACAGTATCCTCAGACCAACGACCTTCCATATCGGAAAATTTCGGCATATTCGGATTATACAGCAGCGCATATTTGTTGCTGAGGTGAGGCAGTCGAGCGACAACCGTCCCTTCCAAAACTTGAATGTCACCGCCAATATATGCCCATTGCTGGGTCCGCTCATTGTACCCGTATACGCCCAGATGGTCGACATTCTCTACATCTTCCAAAGCAAACTTGACGATTAATTCGGGAGGTTCAGCTAATGATACTGGTTTGCTCAGCTTAAATTCATAAATGTCTCCCATCACCTTCACTATGTCGGTTTCATATCGGCTTCGGTTTGTCACTCTACCTATGCCGATTCCGACTGTTTCCGCCCATTCTTGGCTGAATACCCTTAATTCCGCTTGATTATCAATGCTGATTACGGTGTCGGTGTCAGTAGATAACGCTGCATAAGTCACGAATTGAACATTCTGCTCCTCTTCTATGATCGATTGGAGTAACTGGCGAAGCAACGTATCTATCGATGGATCGGAACTGTGAACAATCGGCTGGCCCTCTTCCTCATTCTCATCGTCATCATTTCTCCCGTCACCTGAGTTTCCTCCTGTATCCGGCATATACCATTCATCATCTGAACCTGGTTCAACCGGTTGCGACGAGTCATCTGCACGGACCTCTACTATAAAGGTATCTTCCAATGCAAAATCCCGGGATATATCATAAGAAGCTTTGACAACAATTTCCCCTTCATGACCAGCTTGCAACAAGCCGTCAGGAGACATTGTTCCATATTGTTCACCCAGTAATATGGACCATTCCACATTGGTTGGATCCAAAGAATACACGTTCCCTTCCGCATCGATACCTGCTAATTGAAAAACCTGGGATTGATCAACATCCAGCATATAGGAGTCCCCCACTTCCACAGATTCTTCAGATCCTGCCAAGTGGATTTCAACTCGCTCCAAGTTCCCTACTTGCTGATTAACAGCCTCAGCTTGATACATTGTCTGATTTCCTGCATCATCTTCTGCCATAACTGAGATAAGACGGCTTAAGTACCCCTCCATCGGAAGCACTGTCTGAAACTGTCCTTCCTCATTCAGGGAAAGTGGATTGCCATTCACAGAGACAGTACTTCCCAGTTCAGCCGCACCTTTAATCAGGAGCGAGTCTCCTGTTACCATATAGTCGGCTCCGGCAGCTTCCACCTTCAGATCAGGCGGGGTCGTATCGGAGATGATCCTCACACCCGCTATCGTTCTGTCTCCCTGTTCATTGACACCTGTAACTTGAATCATATTGGCGCCTTCCTGCAATTCAATCGTCTGCTGCCATTCCTGTCCGGTATGTGCGCTTCTATACGCTTCATTAACTTGAATCTCTGTATCTAGTAGTTGATCCGACTGCATCGATACCAAGACCGCGCCATGATTCACGATATAGGACTTTCTGCCACTGCTGTCCACAAATTGTCGAATTTCACCGTTATCCGCCAACACTTCTAAGCCAATAACAGCTGGATTCGGTTCCGGCAAAAACATAACGTCTGAGTATGTTGGCGCACTGAACACTTTCACACCGTCCACCATTCGATACGCTGTGACCGAAATCATATAATTGTGACCAGGAAGCATGCCGAACTGTTGTCCCTGCGCATCTTCAAATGCGCCTCCGATGTTCGCTTCACGCACATTCCCTTCAACCTCAATACCTCCGGCTTGCGCTAACGGCTCTCCGTTCTCATCCATGACATAAAGATGGAATCCGTCGACTTCTTCGGGAAGCTCCCAGTTGACATGATAGTAGCCGTTGCCGATCGGCGATACTTCTACACCATTCGGTTGCACAGGCTCATAACGATTCTCGATTTGAATCGTGCTTGCGCTGTACAAGCTGTGATAATTCGTTTCGTCTTTGTACAGAACCGCTTTTATATAGTAGTCCCCTGAAGCAAGCGTATCCGGAACCGTCCATTCTGCGCTTCCCGAATCGGCATTCAAGCCGTTCTTCAGCAGTACACCGCTGTCTGCTTCATCCTCTGCCAGATACAAGGCGACTTCACCGCCGGCAAGATGCTCGGCCTGCCAGCTTGCCCGGAATGAATGATCGCCCGTTTGTTCTACAGAGAATTCGCTGAGAGCAGGCAGCTCCAATACATCAAGCAGCGTCCATTCAAGCGATTGATCGGACTCCACGGTCCATTGTCCCGGCTTCGGATCAATCATACTTACATACACGCGCTGCTCCAGCGTTCCCGATTGACTGATCTCTTCAGAGATTTCCTGAACACGGTAATTGATATTTTCCTTCAACTCAACGATCTGGCCGTCAGGATCACGCACTACAATATTCGGAGTCTCGCCGGAATACTCCAGCTCCAACAATGCATAATCCTGCTCTCCTATGTCTATCTGATAAGTTTGACTGCTGTCTTCCAAACCGTCAAAAGCCAAAATTTGTACAGCATGATAATCCTTCGAACCCTGTTCCTTCGAACTTGATGCGACTCGGAAATTGTCGCCATAAGTCATAACGCCGAGATATTCGCCTGTCTCTCCGTCGTAGAACTTTTGATCGGCAAACCCTGCCTCATCCGATACACCTGCATCGCCGGATGCACTTTGGATACGAATAACAGGAGAACTATCCCCCCAATAATAGCGCACACTAACCGGTATACCTAATGCTTTGGCGCGGGCATACACACTTTCTGTACTTACTTCCGCTTCTACACGAGCTATTTCAACATCTCCAGTAAAAGGAATATACGAAGGAATAACAAGCGCAACCCAAGCATTCCCGCTCATGTAGATCGGACCCATTATCCCTGTGCGGGAAGAATCATAGGATAGTGTCGCACCCAACCCACCTTGAATGACTTCAAAGACGCTTAGTTCTGCATTTACTTTCATAGCTACCGCAAAGTGATTCGGCGAGTCATCAAGAATAATACTACCAGAAAATTCCTTGAGTATATCCATACCTGCGATATCGAATCCCCCGGTAAACGACATTCCCCGCAGAGAGGCTTCGAAGGTCATGTCATCCGCCTCCAGAATCTTGGCAAGATCCATACTGCCGATCAGCACCAGCTTAAGCGGCGGAAGACTGTAATAATTGCCTGTCACCGTATCGTATAAATTTTTGAATCCGCCTCCGCCCTTCGTAATATAGCCTACTACAGCCGGAGGGACGAGCGGAATGCCAGGCTGACCTCCTACAGCGAACGTGAAGTTATCCAGAATCGGAACGGAGCTTTCCGTAAAGCGCAATGTAAACAGGCCATCCATCTCAATCACTTCAAAGGCAACATGAGCTTCCATTTCATAAATATTGTCGAATGTATCTACTGCGACACGGGCCTCTGCCGACACGTCCATACCCGGCACGAAACCTTCAGGCAATCCAACTTCCCCTTCCGCCCGCAATCCGATAAATCCGAATGTGTTGTCTTCCTGCAGACCAAAGCTAATTTTATCCGTATCGACGCTTAGCTTGAGTGGATCCGTGCCCTTCTGCTTTTGTTTGTCTTGTTCTTGCTCCAATGCGCCGAAGTTCAAAGCCAGAGAACCACCAAAAGATACGCTGTTGTCGCCAATGACCGCTTTCTTAATTGTAATCGGGAAGAATGAAATTTGCTGTACGGCCGAAATCCACCCGAGCGATTCCCAATTCACTTCTATCGGCAATTGTCCTTTCTCCTCGTCTGCATCCAATGCGTAATCCATGCCATCCTCCAGCTCTATACGGAACGGACCGGACATAAAGGAAAAGCTCGGTATCTCAAGTGTACCCAGACCTGAAATTTCAATAAAGTCATCCGCATGGTACAGATCTCTTTCCTTCTTCTCGACCACCATGCTTTGCTTCGATTGAAACCGGTCTTGGACCGTTCGGCTGTCATCGAAATGCACTACTGAATTAATAGTAGCCCCTGGCGCAATCTCGTAAATCGTCCTTCCTCCACTGCTGATTTCCTGGATTTTGCCGCGGATGGCGAGCAGTACTTCTTCTTTGTTCCGCAGCAGTTCCAGCTCGTCCTCGCTACTTGCAGCAACAATGCGATACTCCTCATCCTCAGCCGTAACAGCTAACAAGCCATAGCTTCGGGAACGGTAACTCTCATCTGTAGTGAGCTCAATCGTTTGTTCGAACACACCGTATTCGCCACTGTCGATTTCAAGTGTATAAAGTCCCGGCTCCGGCGAGGTATCCCGCCACAGCGTATCCAGCCGAACCGTCATTCGTTTATCATCAACCACAGAGATATCTTGAATCTCATATCGCGTTCCGTCGCTTTGCCGAATGAGCCCCGTATCCAGCTCCCAGTTCCCTTGTAACGCTTCAAAACCATTGCCTCGCAAATAGATCTCATGGGTGTCATCTTCAAGAAATAGCTTGTTGGGCAGCACGTCGAGCACCTGCACCTCCGGTAGTTGACCCGTAAGCGCCGGCAGCACAACAAAGCTGGATCTGGTTAGTTCCTCTCCACCTTCCGCTTGCGCGCTGACCCAATATTGAGCTGCAGTGTAGCTCGTCTGCGGCTTTGCTCTCACCTTCCATGTAACATGCTTCGTGTCATGGATACCGATATTCCCGATCGATTGTTCGGCTTGTTCCCCATCCAGCAGTTCAAGCTCCAGTGGCAAGCCGATTCGGGCCTTCACGTTCTGAAGCGGCTCCGCTTGAGACGTCGTATTATCGATCACCATTTGAACCTCAAAGATATCCTGAACATACCCGTCCCTGGCGGCGTTTACCTGCAGCTCTTTCGGCGCAATTAATTGCGTATCATACTTCGCTTGCTTCTCAGAGCTAAAGAAACTGCCTAGACCATAGTACGTTTCGTAAACTCGCTGTTCACCCGGCGCAATCGCAGTCGGCTCCCAGTAGAGGGCAACCGCGCTGTCCGCTGATCCGTATTGATTTCTCAACGTCGTGAAGTCCAGTTTCTCATCAATCTGATATTCCCACTTGGTACCAGATATGCCTTCCCAATGGGCAACAATCATCCGATCTGGCTCTTCGCCGCCCCATCCTCTCAGAAATCCATAAGACATCACACCGGGAGCCAGCGCATGATCGACCGCTCGCCAAAAATACGGAATCGCTTCATCCACTTCCGTTTCCTTCCGAACAAATTCATTCCTCCCCGACAAGGCTATCGGGGAGCCGTCATCCGATCCGAGCATCGTATCCAGCAACACCCTGCTGCCAACCTGCATAGCGCTGTCCGAAGTATTGGTGACCTCATACGATATTTTTACATTACCGATATTCGGATTTTCCTTGTTGTTCACGAGTGTCAGCTTTTGAATGATTTCCAATCCGTCGACAGCCCACACGGATTGATTGGTTAACCCTTGCGAGATCGGGCGATGCAAAAAGGAACTATCCGCCCCCATCCATCCATAATCGTTCCCGTAAATATAATCCTTGCCATTGACACGAAATGTGGTGAAGGACGTCTCGGGAAAGTCATCCCGAAATAATAACGACTGGTTTTGATCCCTATCCTTCAAGGGATGACCTTCCTTCGTCTGGATACTGTAACGTCCCGTATCTGGATGTACATGCACCTCAATATAATCGTTCACAATCTCTTCCAACGTTTCCGGCGTTACTGCAGCCTGGATGACAGGCGAAACCGCCGGGAACACCAACAGGCAACACAAACTTAACAGCAGCAGTCTTTTAGAAATCCCCATTAACATGTACCTCGATTCCGCTCTCGCTTGTAAACTGATCTGGGATCACATACACATGCGCGAGATGATATTGGCGTTCTGCGTCCTGAACAAGGAACGTGTAGTAGCCTTGATTTGTAGCAGATAACGTACTCCCCTCCAGCGTCTGAAAGCCAGTTTTGAAATGCCCTTGATCCCACCGGCCGTACGTCCATTTCACCGTTACATCTCCCTGAACCCCTAATAACTGCAGCGAAACGGCAGAACCCTTTACCCTTGCATTCCCGTCATCTGTTGGATGCGTATTGACATATACCGACAGTTGATCCGTCAACACGACGAACGCCTTGCGCTCAACCACAGTTTCATTGCCTGCCTGATCCTTCACCCTATAAATTATCTCGTACGCTCCTGCTTGCTCGGAATCGACTTCGTGGTTCACAACGATCGAACTCGTCAAATCACCATCTATGTTATCTATCGCCTGTACATCCGCTATTGGACTCCATTCAGTGCTGACCGGGATCAGCAGATGCTCGCCATTGGCGAATTGAATCGTTGGCGCGGTCCTGTCAATATTGGACACTTCAATCGGAATCACATATTCGTTCTGAAGTTCATCCTCCGCGAGCAACCAGTATATCGTGTTGTGTGTGAACGTCACCGTTGCCTTGCCATCATTATTTAATATGGTAAGCGGACGATCCGACTGTACGGTTACCGTAACATCATTGCGAGTGGGCTCCGTTTCACTGTAACTCAGTTCAATTTGAGCCTTCGTCTTATCGATATTCGCAACGGTCGCTTCAATCTCAGTCATGTTACCGGCCAAATCCTGAATCATAAACGTAAAGCTGCCGTTGTCCCTAAACACACGCTCTTTGCTTCGATTATTGTTCCATACATAAATCGGTTCGTCCGCACTTACGGTCGCAATGACATCTTCTTTCGTCAAAGCTTCTGTACTGTAAGAAACGTTGGCAATCGGGGCCCGTCGGTCGATATTGTCTACGCTGGCCGTCACTTCCCTGGTATTCCCCGCTCTGTCCTGGAGCAAGAATACAAACGTGCCGTTGTCCGTAAAGTCCACAGCCGTCCCGCCCCCGTTGTTCAGCACGACAACCGGTTCATTCGGACTAATGCTAACTCGTACCGTTGCATTCGTCATACCTGTCACGGAATAATGGACATCCGCTTCGGGTGGTGTTCGATCAATCCGATCCACAACGGCAGTTGTTTGACTCACGTTGCCAGCTGCATCCCGCCATTCGAATGTAAACAGTCCATTCTCCGTGAACGTGATCTGCTCCCCTCCCTCGCTGGTGATGATCGGGGCAAGACCTGAATTATCCTCGGTAAGCAGGGTCACTGTGACATCATCGTTAGTCCAGCCGACAGAGCTGTAAGACAGCGTTCCTGTCGGCGCTTCCCTGTCAATCCAGCTAACTTGGGCGTTCACTTGCCCTTCATTGCCTGCCGCATCTTCATAGAAGAAGGTGAACGTACCGTTATCTTCAAACATATAGCTCAAACTTCCGTCATTATTCAACACAGATACAGGTGCACCTTCATTCGAAAAATATACAGATGCGGTTACCGATTGCTGCGTCCAATCCTCTGTGCTATACGTGATGGCTGGCTGCGGAGCTTCCCGTACAATCCAGTCTACTGTTGCCGTTAGGGTTGACTCATTGCCCGCCTCATCAACAAAGACAAAAGTATGCGAACCATTCTCCGTAAATACAACCGTCTTCTCTCCGCCAATCACCATTACCTCACTGCGGTCATCCTGCGGCAGCAAGGTCACCGTCACGTTATCCCGCGTCCATGACGGATGGCTGTACAGCAACTCTCCGGTCGGCGGCGTTCGATCAATATGCTGAACCGTCACCTCTTCCTCATTCGTCTGTCCGGTTTCCAAATCCTCAATCGTGAAGGTAAGCGTTCCATTCTCGTGAAACTTGTAGACGGCTTCCGTCACGGTCGCTCCTTCGTTGATTGCTGTCACATGAAGAAGTTCTGCATTAGATGGAGCCTGAATATGAGACAGCGAACGCTGCGGCTCTCCTTCTACATTAATGGTGACTTCAACCGGCTGATTCGTCCATTGATCAGGAGACATGCTCACTTGTGCAATAGGGAGACTGTCATCGATCCAGCTCACCTCAGCTGTCGCTGTACCGATATTGCCCGCTTCATCCTCGAATACAAACGTATAACTGCCATTTTCCTCAAAGGTATAAGTTCGTACGTCTCCAGCCGGTGTCGTAACCGTACCCGGTTCATTCAGGACAAGCTGGGCTATAACCGGCATCGCCGTGCGGGAGTACGTACTGTAACTGACCGTACCTATGGGCGCCGTGTTATCCAGCAGATAAGGATTGCTTACCGCGAAGCTGACGTTCCCCACTTCATCCTCTGCTTTGATCCACAAATACCAGGTGCCGTCCGTATCGGCTAATTCCGCTTCGCGGTCTGCACCCATCGCATTCCATTCAGCCGACGCCGGTTGTGCGTTCGCATTTTGCGACCATGCGTAAAATAATGGAATGTTGTCAGCAGCAGTTACGTTATCGCTGGCTTCGATTGCAGTGGACACATGTTGTTGTTTCACGACTGTGCCATTCGAGACAAAATTGATGATTGGCTTTTGCTTGTCAATGTGTGCAACCGTCACTTCCGCTTCATTCGTATTCCCGGCCAAATCGGAGAAGGAAACCGAATACGTTCCATTCTGCTCCACAACTTTCGTTGTCTGTCCCGCTGGTGAAAAGTTGTCTTCATAGGAAACCGTGGCGGTAACAGCACCCTTCGTCCAGCTGTCCGGGCTGTACGTAATGTCCACAGCCTGAGGAGGTGTGATATCATAAATGATCTCATCTGAGTAGACCTCGCTTATATTCCCAGCACTGTCCCTGTACTTCACAGACAAAGTTTGAGCCCCTTCCGCGGCATTCAGCGTAATGGACCTTGACTCGATCAATGTCAGCCAGTCACTCCACTCTCCTCCGTTCAGGGCAACCGACAGTTCCAACGATGTATCCATAGCATCGGAAGCCGCAAAGTTAGCAGACGCTTCAGCTTCATTCGTATGCGTATCCACAAATTGAACGGTTCCTGAAGGAGCGAGATGATCCAAGTAAAACGGCTGGCTACGAATCTTCTTCACATTGCCGGCTTGATCGGCTGCTTTGACATGGATGTAATAGATCCCCGACTTCTCGTTAAACGTGAAGGCGCCGTCTAGGGAAGCGTCCCAATCCTCTTCATCAACTCCGGGAATTTCGTCTTCAGATACCAGATAAGAAACCGTGTATGCAGAGAAATCAGGTATTTGCCCGTCTATCTGCAACTGAGTTGTGGCTGAAGATACATACTGTCCGTTCGTTCCATCAACCGTAAAGGCAAGCTCAACAGCCTCGTTATCTAGCAGAAAGCCCTCGGACGTGCGATATATATTAACATTTCCAAGCTGATCCAACGTCTTCACATAGAAATACCACATTCCATTTTGTCCGGCTGGCGAAACAGCCAATTCATCCAAGGGAAATGCACCGTCATGTAGAAGCTCCCAATCTTCGTCATCCTCAACAGGAGGCGATAGCGACGGACTCCATAACGTATACACTCGCCCACTTTCACCTGGTTCCCCCTCTACCCGGTAAGATATGCTGTGGGATTGGGCCGGTACTGCACTGCCCTCAGAATCGAAGTCAACAGTTGGCGCAGTTTGATCCATTCTATATGCCCCGCTGGTGTAAGTCGCCTTATTTCCGGCCACATCCCATGCAGTGACTTCCAATGTATGGTCGCCTTCAGATAAAGGGCTGCTTACCGTTATACCTGTGTCCTGAACTTCAACGGGTGTTCCACTGTTCCAGCGGTAGGATAGCTTCTCCACGCCCGATTTGCCATAATCAGAAGCAGTAACGGTAACTTCCATCTGCTCATTGCTCTCATCGCTTGACGGATCAAAAACAACCATCGGCTTTTCATTGTCGAAGCGAACGGGACCCAAGGTTTGGATCGTCTCATTGCCGACGTCGTCTACAGCCCGAAGATGTACATAATACGTTCCTGTCACCGTTCCTGGATTCGGAAGGGGCTGTTCCAAGCCAGCGCCAACGCCATCAATGGTCTCTGAAGCAGGCGCTGCGCTTTGCGTATTCCACTTGTAATACAGCAAGATATCCTCCGGCGCTAAACCGGCGCGATCCGCTGCATTGACCGTAACAGTATGCACTTGTTGATAACTGTCACCCGGGGGCACTACAATATCCTTGAACACAGGTCCGGATGTATCGATCACAATTTCCTCATCCTTGCCCGGATCCTCATCCGTTAGCAAGCCATTCACCGGCAGTGTCCGATCCAGCGGATTACCGGCCAGATCCGTTATCGTCCCTCCTGTTATCCCTGTCACTTCCAGACCGGCGATATCATCGCCAGGCTGTATGGTGTACGAGAAGTGGGCCGACACCTCGCTTGCCCATGCTAATTGTGCGGTCCTGCCATTATTGAGCGTAGCTTGCACCGACTCACTGACCTTCACCTCTTCGTTAAACGACACATTGATAAAAATTTCTTCTCCGGCAGTGAAAATGAGCAAATCCGAATGCTCAGCTCTACTTCCTGTAATCATCTGCTCAATCTCAGGCGCAGTCAGATCAATAATGATGTCGTCTGTAAACAAATGCGGAATAATTTGATTATCATTATCATCAAACTTATCAAATTCATCATTATTTGGATGACAACCGTTGGTTGCCGGCGCTTCCATTCCGTGATCAAATCTTATTTGTTGAACAGTTCCTTCAGGAGCATCCGATTGGACGGTATAATGAAATGTTATCATGGTAGAACGAATTCCGTCGTAATTATATACTTCCTTCCCATCCCATTTGATATGAAAGTATTCATCATCATTTAATTCCGCTTGTACGGCAACATATTGTTCATCCTCCTCGTTTACTCCACAAGCAGCCAAACCGCTCCTAAATTCAGTTTCAACGAAAAGCATCTTTAATTCAATCTGATCGCCTTCCTTATAATAATCATCATCCCCAACCGTGTAGATTTCTTTAGGATGAAACCCCTCATATTCCGGGTGTTCTCCATTGTGCGCATGAACCCATTGATTGGGAACAACGCTGAGCACGACCAAGAATAAAACCAGATATAATAGGCGTATTTTCATCATCTTCTCCTCACTTCGCAACGAGTCACTGCCCCCATAGAGGCAGTGACTCATCGAGCAATTTATAATTTATTCATTCTACAATCGCTTCCCCGGCTTCCGGTCGCCGGCTGTAGTGATGATCCCGTGCTGCCTCTTCGATGATCTCGAAAGCCCAGTGGCTCATCGGTACATCGCTAAATGTCGCCTGTTCTACACCATGCAAGGGACCTCTGTCCAGCACCCGGTTTATGACAGCGACTGCCTCAGCACGCGTTAAAGGTTTGTTCGGCTGGAAGCTCCCGTCCGGATAACCTTCCATGTAACCCGCTGTACTAACAACGACTATCACTCGCTCCGCCCAGTGCCCTTGAAGATCGTTGAAATTGTGCTCAGACGTTCTATCAATATTCAGCCATTGGGCGACAATGACAGCCATTTCGGCTCTGGTTATCGCTTTATTCGGATGGAAGGTGCCGTCTGGATAGCCTTGCATCAGTCCTATCCGGCTAATCCCGTTAATCTCATCCAGTGCCCAGTAGCTAGCTGTTACATCCGAGTAAGCTACCTCTTCATTGGCTCTGCCTGACTGACTTTGCACACGAGAGAGCATGGCTGCCATCTCCGCCCGAGTAAGTGGACGATCTGGCTCGAAGGTGCCATTGGAATAACCTGTAATGTAAGCTTGGTGAGCAGCTTCCAACAAGTCTTCTTCTTGCGCTTCCACATGTTCAGACCAGTTACTCATGTTGAGCACGGTGAAGGTGCTGAACTTCTCAATGGTAAAGCTTAGGCCTACCTTGCCTTCCGCATATTCGCCAATCTCCGGGCGAAGCAACATTCTGTCTCCATCGCTGTGCTCAATAAAGACAGCCAAGTCGGCGAGGAAATCCGCTCTTTCATCTGCGTCTTGCGGCAACAGTTCTTCATCCAGCGGCAAGGTAAGCTGAACTTGTCTGCCTGTCATGTTCGTCTCAATGGTCATCGGTCGTCCAACTACGTCAAGGCTCCCATCGGCCAACGCAATCCGTACCGTCTCATCTTCCTTCGCTCTTGCTGCAGCCTGCCGCCACTCCTCATCCTTCTTAAGCGGCACAATATCGAAGTACAAGTCTTCGTCCATTTCGGTCAAAGAGCGGTTTGGAATTGTAATCTGTCCATTCTCAGTGTATATTTCCAGATCAAGACCAAGCTCTTCTACGGATTCTAGCGCTCCGACAGGCAGATCCACCTCCACCTTATCGACTTCATCCTTGGCATCCGGGATGACGATCTTGACAGCTGATGCACCGGCATTTGACGCTTTCTCCGCCGCTTCTGCCGCTTTCTCGATAGCGAAATCAACTTTATCGACTTTGCCTCCGTCTGCGTTTGTCGATCTAGTAATCTCCAATTGTACTGCTGCGCCTTGTCCGCTGGCTTCGACATCAATCATCACCGATTCTACCGGACTGGCGAGCGGTGAACCGCCTCCCCCGCTATTGCTACCGGATGATGGATTGCTCGGCTGGTTAGGATCATCTGCTGCCTCGCTCCACTTGGCGTGCAGGGTCATATTTTCTGTAATTGCAGTATGAAAGCTGAACACATTGCTCAACGCTTCATCCGTATACCAACCGTCAAATGTATAACCTGTTCTCGTCGGTGCTTCAGGCTCCGTTGCTTGATTGCCATGCTCCACCGATTGACTGCTGACCGTTGCTCCTCCATGGCTGTTGAAGTTGACCGTATAGCTGTTAATCGACCACTGTGCATACAACGTTACATGATCTGTTCCTATAGTGAATGTATCTCCTGCTGTATACAGCAATCCAGCTCCATTCACATCCTTGGACCATCCCACGAACGTATAACCTTCTCTGATCAGATCTCCGGAATTGCCGTATACTGAGACCGTAACGTTAGGTCCATAAGGATGACTGTCAACCGGTACACTACCTCCTGTGCTGCCGTTGCCGTCATAGGTGACAGTGTAAGACTTTCTTTTCATCACTGTAATTTTGTAGCCAACTTCATCATCGCTATAAGCTACATAAGGAACACCTTCATCCACATACAACGCAGGCTCACTCACCGCTCCTGCAGTAAAGCCTTCGATGCCCACAGGTTCCCAACCACTCTCTCCCACTCCGGTATACTTCATCACCGTTGCCCTCATAGATTTATCTAAATCCTGATAGACCACATAGGGGGTGCCGTTATACATATACAATGTAGTGAAATCTGCCCTGTCTGCAGAAAAGCCCGGCTCGCCCACAGGTTCCCATCCGCTTGCTCCTGCAGCCGTATATTTCATTACCGTAGCTCCATCAAATTCCAGCCCGTCCGAGTAAGCTAAATAAGGAGTGCCGTTATCTACATGTAACGATGTATACCCTGCCAATGGCGCAACACTTCCTGGGTCACCCACAGATTCCCAGCCGGTTGATCCTACCCCCGTAAACTTCATCACCTGGGCTTGGGCTAATAGTTGATCTCCCACGATCGCCATTTCTGAATAAGCCACATGAGGGATACCCCCGTATACTTGCAGTGATGTGAAGGCAATCGCATCATTCGAAAAACCTTCGTTCCCCACAGGTTCCCAGCCTGTTGCTCCTTCTCCCGTATATTTCATCACCGTAGCTTTAGCTTCATTATCCATATCTTGATAAGCTACATAAGGGGTGCCGTTGTAAACATATAGCGATGTGTAGGCTACGAAACCACCCGAAAAGCCTTCACTGCCTACAGGTTCCCAGCCAGACACCCCATCACCTGTATGTTTCATCACCGTGACTTTAGCATCATTTCCTACATCCTGATAGGCCACATATGGGATGCCTTCATCTATATAGAAAGACATATGATCCGCTCTATCAGCCGAAAATCCAGGAGTACCGACAGAATCCCAATCGTCTGAATCCGCATTATATTTCTTAACCACGGCTTTACCGGAAATGCCATCTGAATAAGCCACATAAGGGATGCCGCCATACACATCCAAAGACACAGAGCTTGCCGCCCCTTCCGAAAAACCAGCCGCTCCCTCCAGTTCCCAGTAACTTTCCGCTTCATCTACACTGATCGCAATGGAGCTGTCTAATCCCTGGTCCGCCAACTGATCCCCAGCCGCCAGTATGTCCTCTGATCCCTTCGCTGCTACGTTGTCAAAGTTCGCCGCTGATGAAAGAAAACTTGGCGATGAACTTATTATCAGGAGTGCAACGAACATCATAGCCACTTGTCTTAAGATTTTTGTATGCATGTAGTTCCCGTCCTTTCAGATTATGTAGACTTATGCATCAGAATCGACATGAATCGATAACGGTAATGTAGCATACCTTTCTAAACCAATTTCCTTACAAAACTAAACCAAATCCAAACAAAAACATGAATGAGAAAAAGGAGTGCCTTAATGGCACTCCTCGTACAATGAAAAGCTCGTTCTTATATCAATTTTTCTACTAGCTTCCGGATATGACCCGATGGACTCATGTCCAATTCATCTTGTAATATTTTTTCATATCTCTTATAGTACATGACGGCCGACGTTGTATCCTCCCGTATAAGGCTTAATTCAATAAGCGACTTATACGCTTCGTCTGCTAACGGATTATGATAGATAAGTTTATTGAGCGTATCAGCTGCCTTTCCGGTTTCTTCGTCCTTTATGTAATATTCCGCTAGTTTCAAATGAAGTTTTTCGTATTCATTCTCAAACCAAATACGCTTGCTCATTGCCCATTCATATGGCTTGTCGTCAAAATAATTACCTTTATACAGCAGCGAAGCCTTTTCCAACGTTTGTATCTGAGATTCATCTGCGGGACTCGATTCGAGAATTTCAATAAATTCCAGCATATCACATTGAAGCCGATCTGTCTTAACCTGATAAGAACCTCTTGATCTTACGAACATGTCGTTATATCCCTTTGTGTTTAAGGTATCGCGGATATAGTAACAAGTAGCATGCAAATTTTTGGAAGCTTTATCTATATCCATCTCAGGCCATAACGTATCAATAATCTTTTCCTTTGAAACTGGTTTTCCTTGATAATGAATCAGAAAAGCAAATAATTCCTCGGCTTTGGCGGTTCTCCAGTGTATGCTCCCATTTTCCGATCCTTGAGGAAAACATAAGAAATGGCCAAAACATTCGATACTCATTTTCTCCGACTTTTTAGCCTGCGCTCTCGCTTGCTTCTTCTTCATCATACTGGCAACCTGATTTTGAATATCTTCAAGCTCGATCGGTTTCAGTAGATAACCGACCGCATGTGCTTGAAATGCCTGAAGCGCGTATTTGTCATAGGCGGTTACAAACACGATATCAATTTCGGGTTTCGTCTCGAATATGCGTTCCGATAGTTCCAATCCATTAATCTGAGGCATTTCAATATCCAGAAAAACGATATCCACTTCCCGGCTTTCTATAAAATCCAATGCTTCCTCAGCTTTAGTAAAGCCCCCGATCAATGTCATATTTTCTTCTTGCCTGATCACCCTCTCAAATCGTTCCAAAGCTTTCTTCTCATCATCTACAGCCACTGCGCGAAGCATCAACCATTCCTCCCATCCGGCACTATAAAGCTGACCTTTGTTCCTACACCCGACTTACTGGTAAAGATCAGTCCCTTACCGTAGCGCTGTTCTAGACGTGTATTGATATTGTACAGTCCAACGCTTCCTTCGTTCCTCGGAGCTTTGAGAATCTCTTCGATCTGCTGTTCGGACATACCACTCCCGTCATCCTCAACGGCGAATCGTATGCCTTCTTGAAGATGCTTGATACTGATCAGAACCGTACCTCCGCTATCTTTGGTATTTACTCCGTGCTTCACAGCATTTTCAACGAGTGTTTGCAAGGTCATAGGCGGCAGCTGGACATCGATTTCATCTTCGATATCAAACTGCACTTTTAAATCTTCAAATCTTGCTTTTTCTATATTCAAGTAAGCCTTGACCAACGCCAGTTCCTTATCTGCCGAAACGAGATTACCCAGATTGGCGAAATCCAAAGTGCCTCTCAAATATTTGGAAAGCGATATAATGAGCTCACCGGCCTCACGCGAATCCGTTTCGCAGCATGCCGCAATCGTATTCAGCGCATTGTACAGAAAGTGAGGTTTAATCTGCGCGTGCAGGAAAGCCATCTCCACATTAACCAGTTCGCCGGCAGACGTTTTCATCTTCAGCAACGTTCGTATTCGCGCTTTCAACTCGCCAGACTCAACGGGTTTGCTCAGAAAGTCATTTACCCCTGCTTGAAACGCAGCCAGAATGTCTTCCGGTTGATTTCTGGCTGTCAACAGCAAGACAGGCAGTTCGGACAAGGAGTGCCTTTGACGTATTTCACGGCACACATCGTAACCCGACATGCCCGGCATCATTAAATCAATTACTGCCATATCTATGCTGTTGTTATTCTTGAGTTCAGCCAACGCTTCCATACCATCTGGCACAGCAATGACAGAGTAATGCTCAGCAGACAACAAACTAATTAACACTTGACGGTTGATTGGGTCGTCATCCGCCACGAGGATCGTGGAATCCCCGCTGCCATCCGTTCGATTCGTATCGAAAAATTGCTCTTGTGCTCCAGTAGCGATTTCAGCCAGCATATGTTTTCGTTCATTCACTCCCGAAGTCTCTTCCATTCGCTCGTCAGCTCCGGTTGCCTTTGGCATTGTAAACGTAAACACGGATCCATTGTCCGGTTCTGATTCCACGCGAATCGTCCCGTCATGAAGCTCAACAAGACGTTTGGTGATGCTAAGCCCCAATCCGGTACCTCCATACTCCTTGGTAATTGCTCTGCCCGCCTGCTCGAACGACTCGAAGATCGCATTCTGCTTGTCCTTCTCGATACCAATTCCCGTGTCATGAACCGATATTTCCAGCCATCTGTCCTTGGCTTTCGCTGTCACGCGAATTTCTCCCTCTGCAGTAAACTTCAGCGCATTGCCTATCAAATTATATAAAATTTGTGCTAGTCTGTCTTCATCAGCATGCACATAAGGAAGATCTTCCGGCAATTCATCAGCAAGCACAATCTGCTTGCCGTCGGCCATATGTCGAAACATCTCCAAGGCCACACTAACTAGTGACCTTAGATCAACTGCTTTTTTTCTCAGCACAAGCTCTCCATTTTTCAACTTAGAAAAATCGAGCAAATCGTTAATCAGATTTGACAGTCTGCTCGCAACCGACACGACAGCTGATAAATTTGCCCGTTCAGTCTTATTCAGTCGTCCGGCTGCACTTTCAAGCACCGATTGCGATAGGTTAAGCACCCCATGAAGCGGGGTTCTCAGTTCATGCGTCGTATTGGCTAGAAATTCGTCTTTCAGCCGATCAAGCGATATCAGCTTTTCCGACATCGTTTCAATAGTGTGATACGCTTTGGAAAAGCGCCGTGCCAGTTCCGCTGCTTGCACAAAAAGCAGTACAAAGAATCCATAGTACACAATGGGCTCGCCAAACCAATTAAATATGTAAGGATCTTCTAGGTATAGCATATCGTAAACGAGCGCAGCCGTAGAAATGAAGACGCCTGTTACTTGGAGCCAGGCGCCTCCACGTTTCCGCCATACCGCCAGTATAAGACCAGTTACGTAATAAATACTGCACAATGCGGCAAATACATGGAAGATACTGAGCCAGCGTGTATAAAATTCAGCAGGAAATATAATTACGCTCACTGTAAATGCCGCAGCGACACTAACCAATGGTACGATGATTTTCTTGGAAAACTCATCTGGATACAGCTGACGCATGAATAGCGTAGCAATCGTGATCGCACCGTAATAAGTAAAATACTCAATGAAAGTAATTAACCTTAAATGCGCTTCCGGAGAGAGGTCTGGGAGGAACACATCGTTTACCCCCATCAACCTTAATACGACAATGAAGCAAAGGAACCCGAACACGAGGGCCGATTTGCTTGAACGGCGTAATTGAAAAATAACGAGATGATAAAGACCGAGCACCAGCGCGCTTCCCAAAATGATCATATGCACGGCAAATTCTTCCCTATCTCTAGCTGTCAACTGATTCTCATCTGCCAGCTCAAGCGCATACCACATTCCGCCACGGGCGTATAAGTAATTGGATACGTGCACGATGATGTCGAACTTCCCAGAAGATGGTTGGATGACGACGGTTTGCGGCACATAAGCTGGCTCTGCCGATTCTTTGGATTTTGCTGCCTTGCCGCTTTCAGCCACGATTTGACCGTCAATCATCACGGTGTAAGCTGTAGACATTGTTGGAATTTTCAACGCCAATGTATCCGGGAATTGTTTCATTATCACTTGCAAACGATATGTCGCATACCCCTGTCCAGGCAATGGTCGCCCGTCCAGCTCATAATTATTCCAAACATTTGGAACACCTACATATCCGGTCCCATGCGGTAGGCTTCCACTGCTGATTTCATCATGCTCAAGCAACTGCCCCCAATAAAATTCCCATTCCCCGTCTAGCTTGACGATGCCATCCGTAGCCAAGTTCCAATCTGTTAAGTCCAGAACACCTTGTTCGATCTCAGGTCTCGGTGTGGAAGGTTTCATTTGTACGGAAGATAAGATAATGCCTATCGCCAGCACCAACACGATACAAATCATTACTATTCGAATAGAGGGATGATTGCGAAATTTGTTCATGTTATCCTTCCTCACTGAAGAGATTTCTTCCCCTATAATACCATAATGAACGTAACACTAGATTACGAAACCTCATACTTCATCACATTATCTACTTATTGATCCTATATAAAACATTTTCTATTCCGCTTCCCACTCATAAAACTTGGCCTATGCTATAATAGAGTCACCTTCATGAATAGGAGCGACTAGTAAGACTATGTTGTTTGTTGCGATCGTATTATGGGTAACCTCTATTCTGCTTCTGCTGACCGATTACCGCAAGGTTCAGATCCGCTGGCTTGCATTGGCGACGTTCTTCGGCGGCTGTGGAGGCATTGCTGTCTATTTGCACGAAACGGTACGTCCCTCGTGGAACACTACTATCCACTCTCCTGCTGCTATTCAGTTCATGGAAGTGTTTCAGGCATTTTTCTCCTTATTGAATTATTACGGTCTCCCGTATGCCTTCATCATGTGTGCACTTTACTTCATTCCGTACAGGGCTTCCTCTCTCAAGCGGGTCCATGTTGCTCTGTTCTTGCTAATACCTCCTCTGATCACATACATACTGTCACCTTCTTATACGCCGCATCAGCCGGTCAATCATCTGTGGATGTCAGTTTGGGCGATTCCTTACATACTTGCAGGGAGCTGGTTCATTGCGAGCATGCCGTCTCCGAACTTGGCTATGCGAACGGCGAACACGTTAACGAAGCTTGCTATATTGCCTCCTGTTCTATTCGCCGCTGTCGTTGGGTATGTGTTGCCTTCCTTCGATATTTATGGGATGTGGCGCTACAATCCATGGTTTATCAGCTTTGCATTTTTCCTATTTCTTATTGCTATGTTCAAGACTGGTTTTCTCGGTGTTCGGTTATATATCGAGCGCAAGAGAATGGACAGCACATTGCGTGCAATCACATCTGGCTCCTCTATTCTGCACCATGCGATCAAGAACGAGATTGGTAAGATTAGATTGTTCAGCGAAAAAATGCGAAACGAGGCGCTTCAACAGGGGAACGATGATTGGTGTGAGGATGTGCGTGTCATTGAGGAAGCTTCTGATCGTGTACTAGCTATGATTCAGAAGGTGCAAGGACAGACGAAAGACCACAAATTGGTCGAGGAAGTGCTCCCTCTGCAAAACTGGGTGAACGAAGTGGTGCGTAGCCTGGGATTACCTTCTCGCTCAGTCCAGATTGCTGTCCATTGTGATCCAGCAATCGCCATTCAAGGGGATCAAGCTCAGCTAACTGAAACCTTGACTAATTTATGCCGGAATGCAATCGAAGCGATGCCGCAAGGCGGTATGCTGACAATCCGCTCACATATCGGCAAGCGGAAGCATGTGCTAGAGATCAGCGACAGCGGTATCGGAATGTCATCTGCCCAGTTGAAGAAAGCAGTCGACCCCTTCTACACGACCAAGAGCGGCGGTCTTAACTTTGGTCTTGGACTCGCTTATTGTTATCAGGTCATCAAGAAGCACAACGGAAACTTGTCTCTGCATAGCCGTGAAGGTCAAGGTACTCGGGTTACGCTAATCTTTCCTGCTCGGCGTTGGCACGTTATGAACGACTCCGTTGCAGGAACTACCAAGGAGGAACAAAAATGGACACGATCCGCGTTATGATTGTTGAGGACGATCCCGATTGGCTCAGAGGCTTGCGCGCCTATTTGAATCGCCATGATGATATGGAGGTCGTAGCAGGTGCAGCTACAAGTGAAGAAGCTATATTTGCGATTACCCAATATCCGATAGATGTTGTCATGATGGATATTATGCTTGCCGATACTGCAGCCGGCATTCTATTAACGTCTGAGATCGTGGACAGCACACAAGCTCGTGTCATCATGCTAACTTCTATGGAAGACAAGGAACTCATCTTCGAGTCCTTCCAAGCCGGTGCGATCGACTATCTTGTTAAGCATTCATTCGAGCAAATTCCAGATGCCATTCGCAGTGCTTATCACAATCAATCCCCGATCAGCGCTTCTGCAGCTGAGAAGATGCGCAGAGAATTCCGTCGACTCAAGCAGCTCGAGCGTGAGATTGAATCCGAACGAGTTCGGAGCATCGTTACTCGTACTGAGCTGGAAGTATTGCGCATGATCGATCAAGGCTATTCACAGCCGCAGATCGCAGAACAGCTAGTCGTATCCTTGCGTACTATCAAAGTTCATGTAGGCAATATTCTAAGGAAGCTTGGCAGCGGCAGCAGCAAGGAAGCCGCTCAGCGTATGCGTGATCTTGGAGTATTTGCTTCGGACACTAATATTGAGCAATAGTAGTAGAGTATCTGTTCGGAAGGAAGGCTTACTTCCAGCTTTCCGAGCTTTATAAAAAAACGCCCCACTCGTCATCAAGACGAATGGGGCGTTCGTTATGCTAGTGGTTCACTCAATTACTTCTGGATAGATGCAACAGCACCGGCGCCTACAGTACGGCCGCCTTCGCGGATAGCGAAGCGAGTACCTTCTTCCATCGCGATTGGCGAGATCAACTCAACCGTAACCGTGATGTTATCACCAGGCATAACCATCTCAGAACCTTCTGGCAAACTGATGATACCAGTAACGTCTGTTGTCCGGAAGTAGAACTGCGGACGGTAACCAGTGAAGAACGGCTTATGACGTCCGCCTTCTTCTTTGGTCAGTACGTAGATTTGCGCAGTGAATTGTGTATGAGGCTTAACCGTACCCGGCTTTGCCAATACTTGACCACGCTCAATGTCAGTACGGTCTACACCGCGAAGCAGTGCGCCGATGTTGTCACCAGCTTGTGCGGAGTCCAGCAATTTGCGGAACATCTCAACACCAGTGATAACGGATTTTCTAGCTTCTTCTTGCAGACCGATGATTTCGATCTCGTCGCCAACTTTAACTTCTCCACGCTCTACACGGCCAGTAGCAACTGTACCGCGACCAGTGATGGAGAATACGTCCTCGACAGGCATCAAGAAAGGCTTATCTGTATCGCGCTCTGGCTCTGGGATGTACGTATCAACTTGCTCGAACAGCTCGATGATCTTCTGCGCCCACTCACCGTTCGGGTCCATTAACGCTTCACGTGCAGAACCACGAACAACTGGAGTGTCATCGCCAGGGAATTCATATTCGCTCAGCAGATCGCGCACTTCCATCTCGACGAGCTCAAGCAGCTCTTCGTCTTCAACCATGTCACACTTGTTCAAGAACACAACGATGTAAGGAACGCCAACCTGACGGGACAACAGGATGTGCTCACGCGTTTGCGGCATTGGACCGTCAGCAGCGGATACAACCAAGATAGCTCCGTCCATTTGCGCAGCACCAGTGATCATGTTTTTAACATAGTCAGCGTGACCTGGGCAGTCAACGTGCGCGTAGTGGCGCTTGTCAGTTTCATACTCAACGTGTGCAGTGGAAATCGTGATACCGCGCTCACGCTCTTCCGGTGCTTTGTCAATCATGTCGAATGCAACAGCGCTGCCGCCGCCGTATTTTGTAGTCAGAACAGTCGTAATAGCAGCAGTAAGAGTCGTTTTGCCATGGTCGACGTGACCAATTGTACCAATGTTTACGTGTGGTTTATTACGTTCGAATTTAGCTTTAGCCATTGTAAATCATGTCCTCCTTAAGTAATAGAATATATATTACTGGCCTTCGCCGCATTAGCGGCGAAAGACCTATAACCCATAATGATCAAGCGATCAGCGATAGCTTATTCGCCCTTATGCTTCGCAATAATCTCGTCAGAGATAGTCTTAGGCACTTCTTCGTAATGAGAAAGCTCCATTGCGAACACACCGCGGCCTTGTGTACCGGAACGCAGAGTTGTCGAGAAGCCGAACATCTCAGACAGAGGCACCATCGCACGGATGATTTGCGCACCTGCACGAGAGTCCATACCTTCAATGCGACCACGACGGGAATTCAGCATACCCATGCCGTCACCCATATACTCCTCCGGAACCGTTACTTCCACCTTCATGATTGGTTCCAGCAATACCGGCTTACACTTGTCTTTGGCAGCCTTGAGAGCCATAGAACCAGCAATCTTGAACGCCATCTCACTGGAATCGACATCATGGTACGATCCGTCATAGATCGTTGCCTTGAGATCTACCAGCGGGAATCCGGCAAGAACACCGTTCTGCATAGACTCTTCGATACCGGCTTGAACAGCAGGAATGTATTCCCGAGGAACAACACCGCCGACAATTTTGTTCTCAAACTGGAAGCCAGTTCCTGCTTCCAGTGGCTCGAAGTCAATCCATACGTGACCATACTGACCACGACCGCCGGATTGACGTACGAACTTGCCTTCTACCTTGGCTGCTTGCTTGAATGTCTCACGATAAGCAACCTGAGGCTTACCTACATTAGTTTCTACCTTAAACTCGCGGCGCATACGGTCGACAATAATGTCGAGATGAAGCTCGCCCATACCCGATAGAATGGTTTGGCCTGTCTCTTCATCTGTCGCAGCACGCAAGGTTGGATCTTCTTCCGTAAGCTTGCCAAGCGCTGTAGCCATCTTATCTTGGTCAGCCTTAGTCTTAGGCTCTACGGCGATATGAATAACGGGATCAGGGAAGTTCATCGATTCAAGAATAACTGGACTCTTCTCATCGCACAACGTATCCCCTGTACCTGTATCCTTAAGACCGACAGCAGCTGCGATATCCCCTGCATATACTTCTGAGATTTCCTCGCGGCTGTTAGCATGCATCTGCAGAATACGGCCGATCCGTTCACGCTTGCCCTTCGTTGCATTCATTACGTAGGAACCGGATTTCAGTACACCGGAATAGACACGGAAGAATGTCAACTTACCGACGAACGGGTCTGTTGCAATCTTGAATGCAAGTGCAGAGAACGGCTCGCTGTCCGAGGACTTGCGGGTTGTTTCTGTTCCGTCATCCAGAAGCCCCTTGATGTCAGGGACATCCAATGGGGAAGGCAAGTAATCTACAACGGCGTCAATCATAGATTGAACACCTTTGTTCTTATAGGAAGAACCACATACTACCGGGAAGATCTTCACGTCACAGACGCCCTTGCGCAATGCTGCTTTCAGCTCGGGAACTGTAATTTCTTCACCTTCGAGGTACTTCATTGTAAGCTCTTCGTCTAGCTCAGCTACTTTCTCAACTAGCTCTGAGCGCAGTTCTTCTACCTTCGCCTTGTAGTCTTCCGGCACTTCGACCTTGTCGACTTCTTGGCCGAGGTCATCCTTGAACATGTATGCTACTTCTTCAACAAGATCTATAATCCCGATGAAGTCATTCTCAGCACCAATTGGCAACTGAATCGCAACAGCATTCGCTTGCAAACGATCTTTCATCGAATCGATAACGTTCAAGTAATCAGCACCGATAATGTCCATCTTGTTGACATAGGCGATTCGAGGAACACCGTACTTATCAGCTTGTCTCCAAACTGTTTCCGATTGTGGCTCAACGCCTTCTTTGGCACTAAATACACCAACTGCTCCGTCCAATACGCGGAGGGAACGCTCCACCTCTACGGTGAAGTCAACGTGTCCCGGGGTATCGATGATATTGATGCGGTGACCTTTCCATTGCGCTGTAGTCGCAGCAGAAGTAATCGTAATACCGCGCTCTTGTTCTTGCTCCATCCAGTCCATCGTAGCTGCGCCTTCATGCACCTCTCCGATTTTGTGAACACGTCCGGTATAGAACAGAATGCGTTCCGTTGTCGTGGTTTTACCCGCATCAATATGAGCCATGATCCCGATGTTACGCGTATTTTCCAAGGAGAACTCTCTTGCCATAATGGGGTCTCCTTTCTCGATCTAACTCGTATTGATTGATTCCTACCAGCGATAATGTGCGAACGCTTTGTTCGCTTCAGCCATCTTGTGCGTGTCTTCTCTCTTCTTCACCGCTGCGCCTGTATTGTTGCTAGCATCAATAATCTCAGCTGCCAGACGTTCTTCCATAGTCTTCTCCCCGCGCAAGCGCGAATAGTTCACTAACCAGCGAAGTCCCAGCGAAGTACGACGTTCAGGCTTCACTTCGATCGGCACTTGATAGTTCGCACCGCCGACACGACGGGCCTTAACCTCTAGCACCGGCATGATATTCTTCAATGCTTGTTCGAATACTTCCATTGGGTCGTTGCCGGTACGGTCTTTGATCTGGTCAAAGGCACTGTACAAAAGTGTTTGCGCAACGCCTCTCTTGCCGTCGATCATAATACGGTTAATTAAACGGGTGACCAATTTGCTATTATAGATCGGATCAGGCAATACATCTCGGCGTGGCACCGGACCTTTCCGTGGCATAGTCATCCCCCTTTCCAAATGAAATTATTCCTGATGTTACTGCTTTTTTTCCTTAGGACGCTTCGTTCCGTACTTGGAACGAGCCTGCATGCGGTTGTTCACCCCAGCAGTATCAAGCGCACCGCGTACGATGTGATAACGAACACCCGGCAAGTCTTTCACCCGACCTCCACGAATCAGCACGACACTGTGCTCTTGCAGATTATGGCCGATACCCGGAATATATGCGGTTACCTCTACACGATTCGTTAGACGAACACGGGCATATTTCCGTAGGGCAGAGTTCGGTTTCTTAGGAGTCATTGTACCTACACGCGTACATACACCGCGCTTCTGCGGGGAGCTCAGATCTGTCTCTTCCCGTTTCATGGCATTGAATCCCTTTTGCAGAGCCGGCGATTTCGACTTAACGAGCTTCGCTTTACGACCCTTGCGCACCAATTGATTAATTGTTGGCATGTCGCCACCTCCTTCCAAAGCGATTTATGAACATAATGTTAAGCCCACAGGTCCAGGCGGTTCATACTCGGACAAAGGAAACGTCTTTACCGAAGAGGCCCGTTGCTACGTGCATGAATTGTACTCATGCCGTGATGAACCCCTTCGATAAAAACGGAGTTTAATCCTTTATACGTACTGCCATGGCAGCACCAACGTCAATGCCGCATGCTCTTCCGAGCTGCTTCATCGTCTCTACGTTAGTGAGCTTGACATTGTGCTTGTTGCACAAGTTGATGATCTTGCCCGCTATACGAGGATCTGCATCCTTCGCCACAAACACCTCAGCGGCTGCACCGATTTCCACCTGCTTAATCGTTTGTTTGGTGCCTATTTTCATGGTACCAGCCTGTATGGCTTTGTCCACAGACATGCGTGTTTACCTCCCAAACAAACGTCTATCATTTTTGGCACACTACGACAGTTTAGCATGCTGCTGTTCCCATTGTCAAGAATACTTTTACTCGACTGGAACTGCTTCTGCGAGGTCTTCTTGTTCCTCGCCTACTGGCTCGTTCGGATCGACTATGCCGATACCGCGGTAGCGGTTCATCCCCGTTCCTGCCGGAATCAGCTTGCCGATAATGACATTCTCCTTCAGACCGAGCAACTGGTCGACCTTGCCTTTGATAGCGGCATCCGTCAATACACGAGTTGTCTCTTGGAAGGATGCGGCTGATAGGAAGGAATCCGTCTCCAGCGATGCCTTCGTAATACCGAGCAGGACAGGCTTGGCAACAGCTGGCTCCTTACCTGCATACAAGGCGACCTTGTTCGCTTCTTCGTATTCATGAATGTCTACGAATGCGCCAGGCAACAATGTCGTATCGCCATTATCTACGATGCGGATCTTGCGCAGCATCTGACGAATCATAACCTCGACGTGTTTGTCATTAATTTCAACGCCTTGATTCCGGTATACGCGCTGCACTTCCTGAAGAATATAGTTTTGCACACCTCGAATCCCTTTGATGCGCAACATATCCTTAGGATCGATAGAACCGTCAGTAATTTCATCTCCTGCTTCGATTTCTTGCCCTACAGTGACGCGGATACGCGATCCGAACGTTACACTATATACCTTCGTCTCAGCTTCGCCTTCGACTTCGATTTCACGGCGGTCTTTCGCATCGCGGATGTCTTTGATTACCCCGTCGATCTCTGAGATAATCGCTTGCCCTTTCGGATTACGAGCCTCGAACAACTCCTGAATACGAGGCAAACCTTGTGTAATATCGTCTCCTGCGACACCGCCGGTGTGGAAGGTCCGCATTGTAAGCTGTGTTCCAGGCTCACCGATCGACTGTGCGGCAATGATACCTACCGATTCGCCAATCTCAACATGCTTGCCTGTTGCCAGATTGCGGCCATAGCAGCGCTTGCACACACCGTGCTGTGTCCGACAGCTCAATACCGAGCGGATTTGAAGACGCTCAATACCGGCAGCTATAATCTCTTCCGCCTTATTCGATTCAATCAAGTCATTGCGGCCAATGATCACTTCACCGGTTTCCGGATGACGAACCGTTTCGAATGCATAGCGGCCTTCGAGACGGTCATACAAATCCTCGATTACTTCGCGCCCGTCATGTATCTTGCCTACAACGAAGCCCTTGTCTGTTCCGCAATCCTCTTCGCGAACGATCACATCCTGTGCCACATCAACGAGTCGTCGAGTCAAGTAACCGGAGTCTGCCGTTCTCAATGCTGTATCAGCCAAGCCTTTCCGCGCACCGTGCGTGGAGATGAAGTATTCCAATACAGTCAAGCCTTCACGGAAGTTCGACTTGATCGGCAACTCGATAATCCGACCAGACGGATTCGCCATCAAGCCGCGCATGCCGCCTAGCTGCGTAATCTGCGACTTGTTACCGCGCGCTTTCGATTCGACCATCATAGAGATGGAATTAAAGCGATCCAGTGACTTCATCAAGATCTCGGTCAGATCATCCTTAGCCTTGCTCCATACGGCGATGATGCGGTCATAGCGTTCATCGTTCGTAATCAAGCCGCGACGGTATTGGTTCGTTACAACCTTGACCTTATCCTCAGATTCACTCATAATATCACGCTTCTCATCCGGCACGATAACGTCCGATACCGCAATGGATATACCCGCTTTGGTGGAATACGTAAATCCGGTTTCCTTAATCCGGTCAAGAATGACCGAGGTTTGCGTCGTATGATAACGGCGGAAGCATTCCCCGATAATGGAACCTAGATTTTCCTTCCCGATCGCTTGGCGAACAGGCATAGCGGCAATCCGTTCCTTGAGGTCCACGCCTTTTTCATATACGAAGTATTCTTCCGGTGTTCCGTATAACAAGTTATTCTTGCTTGGATCATTCAGATACGGGAACGAGCTCGGGAATATATCGTTAAATATAATCTTGCCGACATTCGTAATCAGCATTGCCTTGTTCTGTTCTTCTGTGAAGCTTTCCTTGTTCAAAGCTTTGACTGGAATGGCACAGCGAGCATGCAAGGACACTTGGCCATTCTGGTAAGCCGCGAACGCTTCTTCGGAGGAGCTGAAGATGGAACCTGAGCCCATTGCTTCTGGATTATCAACAGTCAAATAGAAGCTGCCGAGAACCATATCCTGAGAAGGAGTAACGACCGGCTTGCCGTCCTTCGGATTCAAGATGTTGCCAGATGCCAGCATCAGCAAGCGCGCTTCCGCTTGTGCTTCGGCAGACAACGGTACGTGAACAGCCATCTGATCACCGTCGAAGTCAGCATTATAAGCTGTACATACGAGCGGATGCAGACGAATCGCCTTGCCTTCCACGAGAATTGGCTCGAATGCTTGAATGCCGAGTCTATGCAATGTTGGTGCACGGTTCAACAATACCGGATGTTCTTTGATCACTTGCTCCAATACGTCCCACACTTCCGGACTTACCTTCTCGACCTTACGCTTGGCACTCTTGATGTTGTGTGCTAGCCCTTTGCTGACCAGTTCCTTCATCACGAACGGCTTGAACAGCTCCAGAGCCATTTCCTTAGGCAATCCGCACTGATACATCTTCAGGTTCGGTCCGACAACAATAACGGAACGACCAGAGTAATCGACACGCTTACCTAACAGGTTTTGGCGGAATCGACCCTGCTTACCCTTCAACATATGGCTAAGCGACTTAAGTGGACGATTGCCCGGACCTGTAACGGGACGGCCGCGGCGGCCGTTGTCGATCAACGCATCTACAGCTTCCTGCAGCATACGCTTCTCGTTCTGTACGATAATATCTGGAGCGCCCAGATCCAACAGACGCTTCAAACGGTTGTTCCGGTTAATGACACGGCGGTACAAATCATTCAAGTCCGACGTAGCGAACCGCCCCCCGTCCAATTGAACCATCGGACGCAGCTCAGGCGGAATAACGGGCAGCACATCCATGACCATCCATTCCGGGAAGTTCCCTGAATGGCGGAACGCCTCAAGTACTTCTAGACGTTTGATCGCCCGATTGCGGCGTTGCCCTTGCGCGGTCTTCAATTCTTCCTTGAGCATATCGACCTCACGGTCGATATCAATATCCTGAAGCAGCTTCTTGACTGCTTCGGCTCCCATGCCCGCGGTGAAAGCATAGCCATACTTCTCACGATAGCTGCGGTATTCCTTCTCGGACAGCAGCTGCTTCTTCTCCAACGGCGTATCGCCTGGATCGGTCACGACGTAAGAAGCAAAGTAAATAATCTCTTCCAGTGAACGTGGCGACATATCTAATGCCAGTCCCATTCGGCTTGGGATGCCTTTGAAGTACCAAATGTGAGAGACAGGAGCAGCCAGCTCAATATGTCCCATTCTTTCGCGGCGTACCTTCTGCCGTGTCACTTCAACGCCGCAGCGATCACAGACGACACCTTTATAACGAACTCGCTTGTACTTGCCGCAATGACATTCCCAGTCCTTCGTCGGCCCGAAGATTTTCTCGCAGAACAAGCCTTCCTTCTCCGGCTTTAACGTACGATAGTTGATCGTCTCTGGCTTCTTGACTTCTCCTCTGGACCAAGAACGTATCTTGTCAGGCGATGCGAGACCAATCTTCATAAATTCGAAGTTGTTGACATCCATCAGGAGCAACCCTCCCTGTGTTTGTTCTTTCACTCATTAACTTGTTTATTCCGCTCCAGCTTCAGCGCCTTCTAAGTTGAGGTTGAGCTTGTCGCCGCTGCCCTCATCATCGTCATCGACTTCCTTCATAATGATCTCTTCTTCGTTCTCAGTCAGGATCTTCACATCCATGCCTAAGCTTTGCAATTCCTTGATCAGAACCTTGAAGGATTCCGGAACACCCGGCTCCGGCACATTCTCGCCTTTGACGATCGATTCATATGTCTTCACACGACCAACTACATCATCCGACTTCACTGTCAAGATTTCCTGCAGCGTATAAGCCGCGCCATAGGCTTCAAGCGCCCATACCTCCATCTCGCCGAAGCGCTGACCGCCGAACTGCGCCTTACCGCCAAGCGGCTGTTGCGTAACAAGCGAGTATGGTCCAGTCGAACGAGCGTGAATCTTATCGTCAACCATATGAGCAAGCTTGATCATGTACATCACACCAACCGTAACTTCACGCTCAAACTGCTCTCCCGTCCGACCGTCGAACAGAAGGGTTTTGCCGTTGCGTTGCATACCAGCTTCTTCCATTGTGTCAAACACATCAACTTCACTCGCACCATCGAATACCGGTGTTGACATATGCAACCCAAGACGTTTGGCTGCCATGCCCAAGTGAACCTCAAGCACCTGTCCGATATTCATCCGTGAAGGAACGCCTAGTGGGTTGAGCACTACTTCGACTGGCGTGCCATCAGGCAGGAACGGCATATCTTCTTCCGGCAATATGCGGGCAATGACACCTTTGTTCCCGTGACGTCCAGCCATCTTATCGCCTTCAGAGATTTTGCGCTTCTGCGCAATGTATACCCGTACGAGTTGATTAACGCCCGGCGGCAGTTCATCGCCATTCTCCCGAGTGAATACTTTGACGTCTACGACAATACCGTCCGTGCCGTGAGGAACGCGTAGAGAAGTATCTCTAACCTCACGCGCCTTCTCCCCGAAGATTGCATGCAGCAACCGTTCTTCAGCTGTTAGCTCTGTCACACCTTTCGGTGTTACCTTGCCGACCAGAATATCACCTGCTCCAATCTCAGCACCGACGCGAATGATGCCCCGCTCATCGAGGTTCTTCAGCGCATCCTCACCGACATTCGGAATATCCCGAGTAATCTCTTCTGGTCCCAGCTTCGTATCACGCGCTTCTGACTCATACTCTTCTATATGAATCGAAGTATATACATCCTCTTTCACAAGCTTCTCACTAAGCAATATAGCATCTTCGTAGTTATAGCCCTCCCACGTCATGAAGGCAACGACTACATTGCGTCCTAGCGCGAGCTCGCCCATCTCTGTTGACGGACCATCTGCCAAAATATCACCCGGCTTGATAATCTCGCCTTGTTTAATAAGCGGACGCTGATTAATGCAAGTACCTTGGTTCGAACGAATGAACTTGTGCAGCTTGTGCTTAATCAAGTCGCCCTTCACCATCTTGCCGTCTATTTCCTGTGTCTCACGCACCCATAACTCGTCCGCACTCACACGCTCTGCTACGCCATGCACCTTGGACACAATACAGACACCAGAGTCTTTGGCTGCTTTGTGCTCCATTCCAGTACCTACAACAGGCGCCTTCGGAATGAGCAGCGGTACTGCTTGCCGTTGCATGTTCGAACCCATCAGCGCACGGTTCGAGTCATCGTTCTCGAGGAACGGAATCATCGCCGTAGCAACAGATACGACCTGCTTAGGCGAGACGTCCATATAATCTACGCGCTCCCTCGGCAACGTCAAGATGTTATCAGAGGTCTTGTTATAGCGAACGATTACCGTTTCATTCGTAAAACTGCCATCTTCATTCAGTTCCGCGTTCGCCTGCGCGATGACATAGTTATCCTCTTCGTCCGCAGTCAAGTAATCGATCTGATCGGTGACACGGTTCGTCTCCGGATCAACCTTGCGATAAGCTGTCTCAATAAAGCCGTATTCGTTAATTCGCGCATACGTAGACAGCGAGTTAATCAAGCCGATATTCGGTCCTTCCGGCGTCTCAATTGGACACATCCGCCCATAATGCGAATGATGCACGTCACGAACTTCGAAGCCGGCGCGCTCACGCGTCAAACCACCCGGACCTAGCGCAGACAATCTGCGCTTGTGCGTCAGCTCTGCCAACGGATTCGTCTGGTCCATAAACTGCGAAAGCTGAGAGCTGCCGAAGAATTCCTTGATCGATGCAATGACCGGGCGTATATTGATCAACGCCTGCGGTGTAATCACATTCGCATCTTGGATCGACATCCGCTCTCGAACGACGCGTTCCATTCGCGACAAGCCGATGCGGAATTGATTCTGAAGTAACTCACCTACCGAGCGCAAACGGCGATTACCCAAATGGTCAATATCATCCGTGCTGCCTACATCATGAAGAAGATTCATGAAATAGCTAATAGATGCAATAATATCGGATGGTGTAATATGCTTCACGGTCTTGTCGATGATCGTGTTGGAAATGACCGTAATAACCTTGCCGTCCTCTACTGGTGAGAATACATTGATGCGCTGCAACGGAATCGTCTCATTCTCATGAACGCCGCCTGTCACTTTATAATCTCTGAAGCCGACACTCTTCTCTAAGTAAGACAAGATCTGGTCAAGCAGCCTCCGGTCAACGACTTGACCAGCTTCTGCCACAATCTCGCCGGTCTCTTCATCAATCAACGATTCAGCCAAGCGCTGGTTGAACAGTCGATTCTTGATATGAAGCTTCTTGTTAATCTTATAACGCCCTACATTCGCCAAATCGTATCGCTTCGGGTCAAAGAACCGAGCAATCAATAGATTCCTCGCATTATCAAGAGTAGGGGGTTCTCCCGGACGAAGCCGCTCATATATTTCAATGAGTGCTTTCTCCGTAGAATCTGTATTGTCTTTCTCCAGGGTATTGCGAACAAACTCGTCCTCACCTAGAAGATCAATAATCTCTTGATCGGTGCCGAATCCAAGCGCACGCAAAAGAACCGTCACTGGGATTTTTCGCGTACGGTCAATACGTACATATATAATATCCTTGGCATCGGTTTCGAGCTCGAGCCAAGCACCGCGGTTTGGTATTACGGTTGCGGTATAAGCCTTTTTGCCGTTCTTATCCATTTTTGTACTGAAGTAAACGCTCGGGCTACGGACAAGCTGACTGACAATGACCCTTTCCGCACCATTAATGATGAACGTGCCCGTCTCCGTCATCAAAGGAAAATCACCCATGAAGACTTCCTGTTCCTTCACTTCACCGGTTTCCTTGTTGATTAGACGCACTTTCACCCTTAGCGGCGCCGCATAGGTTACGTCCCGTTCTTTAGAGTCATCGACAGAATATTTCGGTTCACCCAAGCTGTAATCGATGAATTCCAAGACGAGATTGCCGGTGAAATCCTGAATCGGCGAAATATCGTGGAACATTTCGCGCAGACCTTCCTGCAAAAACCATTCGTAAGATTTTTGCTGGATTTCGATCAAGTTCGGGATATCCAACACTTCCTTGATCCGTGCGTAACTCCTGCGTTCGCGTCGACCATATTGAACAAGATGTCCTGCCAACTTTCCTTCACCCCTTAAGTCTACTAGACCGTGCTATGGATTGTGTCTTTACACCGTACAGGCAAACTTTTCCCTACTATGTAGATTTACCTAAAATCTAAACATTATACGTAAAGTCCGGCAACTTTATGCATAGCAGCAGGAAAAATCGCTTGACATTTTAATCAACTAAAGACACTCATCCCATTTTTAATGCTGACATTTTACAATCATAACACAACGATATTTTTCAGTCAAACAAAAAAAACAGATTACTTGATCGCCTGATAGATGCGGTAGCCTTTGTTTTTGGCGCGTTCATCGACTTGAGCGAACATGCTCTCCAGCTTTCGCTTAGCTGAAGGAGCCCCCTGCTTCGTTCGAATGACCACCCATAATGACCCTCCTGTATCCAAGCATGTATGTGCTTCTTCGAATATTCGATGCACGGTTGCCTTCCCTGCGCGAATGGGTGGATTCGTAACTATGGCATCGAAGCCCTCCGCCTTAACAGCTTGCAACCCATCAGATTCCAACACCCGTACATTAGCGGCTTTGTTCCGCTCAGCATTCTCTGCAGCAAGTGCTAACGCTCTTCCATTCATATCTAGCATCGTGACTTTACTATCCGGAATCCGCAACGCCAAGTATATCCCGATCGGTCCATATCCGCACCCTACGTCTGCAATTCGAGATCCGGACGCAGCTTGAAACTGCTCAATCAACAGTGCCGATCCTTCATCTAGACCGCTTCTCGAGAAGACTCCCGCATCCGTAACGAAGGACAGCTTCAAACCAAGCAGCTCAGCATGAATCATTCGGCGATCATGATCCGAACCAGGTTTTGCTGTATAGTAGTGATCACCCATCTTGGCATTGCCTCCTTGATACACGTATTCCTATATAACTTTACCTCTACAATGATTCATGCGCAAATTACCTTAGAAATATCAAAGCTGCCCCTGCAGCAGGCTTCTGCTGATGGGGCAGCTTCATGTCGAACAGGATTATGAAGGTTTTTACTTCACTTCTACAGTTGCACCAGCTTCTTCAAGCTTCGCTTGTGCAGCTTCTGCGTCCTCTTTGGACACTTTTTCTTTGATCGCCTTAGGTGCGTTGTCAACAAGCTCTTTCGCTTCCTTCAGGCCAAGACCTGTAATTTCGCGAACAGCTTTGATTACATTAATCTTGGATCCGCCTGGGCTTGTCAGAACTACGTCAAATTCGCTTTGTTCTGCAGCAGCTTCACCGCCAGCAGCACCGCCTACAACCGCTACTGGAGCAGCTGCCGTTACGCCAAACTCTTCTTCAATTGCTTTAACCAGATCGTTCAGTTCCAGAACGGTCATGCCTTTGATGGCTTCTAGGATTTGCTCGTTACTCATGCTAATATCCTCCTAATATGATAGATTGTTAAATTTATGCTTGTTGGGGTTCTTCCTTATCAGCAACTGCCTTAACTGCAAGAGCGAAGTTGCGAACAGGTGCTTGAAGAACGCTAAGCAACATAGAAAGCAAACCTTCGCGGGACGGCAGATCAGCCAACGCTTTAATTTGGGTAGCGTCTACAACTTGACCTTCCAACACGCCTGCTTTGACCTTCAATGCTTCATTCTTCTTCGCGAACTCAACCAAGATTTTGGCTGGCGCTACTGCATCTTCATTGCTGAACGCGATGGCCGTCGGACCAGTCAAATGCTCATCCAACTCAGTCAGCTCAGTTGCAGCAGTCGCTCGGCGAGTTAAGGTGTTCTTCAGAACAGAAAATTCCACACCTGCTTCGCGAAGCTGTTTGCGGAGTTCCGTTACTTGCGATACGTTCAGCCCGCGATAATCCGCCACAACGGTGCACGCCGACGCTCGCAATTTCTCACTCACTTCCGCTACTTGCTGTTGTTTTACTTCAAGAACTTTAGCGTTTGGCAACTTGTTACACCTCCATATGACTAATGGTTCGACGAAATTCGCCGACGGAACCGGTAGCCCTAAACCATTCCGTCATGCTAGAAATAAGCGAAGCCTCCGTAGACATACGGAGGCTCGAATGTATTCTGATCGCACATCGCTGTGCAAGCACGAATCTATCGCAACACCTCGGCGGGATATTAAGCCGGCTCATGTCCGGCACCTGCTGTCTACGGTAAGCTTATTCACTTTTTCGCAATATTCATACGCAGAACATCGTTAACTGTACCACGATATCCCGTTCAAGTCAAGATATGATTAACGGTAGCTTTGCAGATTTACACGCACGCTTGGACCCATAGTCGAAGAGATTGCCAAGCCTTTCAGGTATACACCTTTGGCAGCAGCCGGCTTCGAACGGTTCAAAGCATCAATCAGAGCTTTCAAGTTGTCATTCAACTTGTCTGCATCGAACGAAGCTTTGCCGATTGGCGCATGAATCTGACCGGCTTTGTCGAGACGATACTCGATCTTACCAGCTTTGATTTCTTGCACGGCTTTCGTAACGTCCGGTGTCACGGTTCCGGCTTTCGGATTCGGCATTAAGCCTTTACCGCCGAGAATCCGGCCGAGCTTACCTACTTCGCTCATCATATCAGGAGTAGCGACACAGACGTCAAACTCGAACCAGCCTTGCTGGATCTTGTTGATCATGTCTTGATCGCCTACATAATCAGCTCCTGCTGCTTCTGCTTCCTTCGCCTTGTCACCCTTAGCGAATACTAGCACACGTCTGGTCTTACCGGTTCCATGCGGCATTACAACAACACCGCGAACGGCTTGATCCTGTTTCTTCGGATCGACGCCGAGACGAACGGCCACTTCAACTGTTTCATCAAATTTCGCTGTAGCTGACTTCTTCACAAGCTCTACAGCTTCTTGCGACTCATACAGCTTCTCATTATCGATCTGCTTCGCCGCTTCTTGATATTTCTTGCCATGCTTCGGCATATTCGTATCCTCCTTATAGTGGTGTTAGCGGATAATCCTCCCACTGCGGAAGCGTAATTAGTCTTCGATTACGATTCCCATGCTTCTGGCAGTACCTTCTACCATCCGCATTGCCGCTTCTACAGAAGCCGCATTCAGGTCAGGCATTTTTTGCTCCGCGATTTCTTGCACCTTCGCGCGTTTCAAGGTTGCAACTTTCGTCTTATTCGGGACGCCGGATCCTTTTTGGATGCCAGCTGCTACGCGCAGCAACACGGCTGCAGGCGGCGTTTTCGTTTCGAATGTGAACGAACGGTCCTCGAACACTGTCAGAACTACCGGAATAACGAGACCAGCTTGATCTTGCGTGCGCGCATTGAATTCTTTACAGAATGCCATGATATTCACGCCAGCTTGACCTAGAGCAGGACCTACCGGTGGTGCAGGGTTCGCTTTACCTGCCGGAATTTGCAATTTTACAACTTTGATGACCTTTTTAGCCATGCAAAACACCTCCTTGCCCAGATTGTGGTAAGACGGGAATGTTCCCTCCCACTAATGAAGGTCTATCCCGATAAGGGTAGACCTTGTTGGAAAGCTATATTTTCTCCACCTGAGAAAAATCAAGCTCAAGCGGGGTTTCCCTTCCAAACATGTTCACATGAACTTTCAACTTACTCTTATCTGCGAGAATCTCTTCAACCGTTCCGACGAAGTTCGCAAACGGTCCAACCTTCACGCGAACATTCTCTTTCATGCTGAAGTCAATCTTCGGCTTCGGCTCTTCCATGCCCATATGCTTGAGAATCGACTCAACTTCCTCCGGCAATAGCGGAGTCGGCTTAGAACCTGAACCCGTGGACCCGACAAATCCGGTTACACCCGGCGTATTACGAACGACATACCACGAGTCATCCGTCTGGACCATCTCTACCAGCACATAACCCGGATAAACCTTGCGCATCACGGTTTTCTTCTTCCCGTCCTTGTTCACGAGCTCTTCCTCCATCGGAACAAGCACACGGAAGATCTTATCCGTCATGTCCATCGATTCGACGCGTTTCTCCAGATTTGCCTTGACCTTGTTCTCATACCCAGAATAGGTATGAACGACGTACCAGCTTTTATCCATAAATCAATGCCACCTTTGGAGCGCTACTCGAACACGAGTCGGATCAATTCGGTGATGCCCATGTCCAGAACATAGAAATAGAGCGTTACGATCAACACCGTGACGATAACGACAATTGTATAACTGGTCATCTCTTTACGGTTGGGCCAACGCACCTTTTTCAGTTCCGACCAGCTATCTGTAAAAAACGAGAAAGTCGAACCGAACCCCTGCTTTAATTTAGCCAAAAAAGTCACAACAGCACCTCCAACAAACTACCTTGTTTCACGATGAACGGTCTGTCCATTGCAAAACTTGCAAAATTTCTTCAATTCCATGCGGTCAGGATGGGTTCTCTTATTCTTCGTGCTTGAATAATTGCGCTGTTTGCAATCCGTACAAGCCAATGTGATAATTACCCGCATGCCGTACACCTCCCGAAACAACCTTCTATATCCAACCAAATGTACTGCGCTAATTTAGGGCTACCTAACAAACTTTATCACATGGCCTAACCCATGTCAAGAAAGAAAGCTTGATACGTAAAGTGCACTCGATAGGCGCTCTTAGCGCATACTTGACTGTTATATGAAGCTTGTGCGCGCGCATCTGGGAGAGGCGGATATTTCCAGTATGGACGGTTGCAGAACGCTTTAAACGTGCTGTTCGCAAGTGGGCGAGAGACAGTCCGGCTGCGTGATAGTTAGCCTGTTCGCACGGAAAACCTGCGAATATGCAGGCTTGGCGTTCACGGATATGCGAGCACTTGTATTTCCTGCGAATGTGCAGGCTTGAGGGGCTCAGCAAGGGTGATGTCCCGAATTACCTGCGAATGTGCATCTTTGCATACGGAAATTTGCCTATTCAGGCGCTTTATACTTCAAAAGGATGCATGTTCGCAGGCATTCGCCACTCAAGGGCAAGTTTGGGCGGAAATACCTGCACGATCGCAGGCATTCACTCCCCATTCCACAAACTAACGGGTTCTAGTGAATCAGCTTCATTGACAACATGCCGCAAACCAACCATAACAATAAAAAACAGCACCCAAATATCGCGGATGCCGTTCCGGTCATATGTGTATGTTACGTCCTTCCAAGTAACGTTCAAGCTTACGCTTCACACGCTGCAGAGCATTGTCAATTGACTTGACATGTCTGTCCAGATCAACTGCAATCTCCTGATAGGAACGACCGTCCAAGTAATGCATGAGCACTTTGCGCTCCAATTCGCTGAGGATCTCCCCCATCTTGTCCTCCAAACCGTTGAACTCTTCCTTATTGATCATCAGCTCTTCCGGATCGGAAACACGCGATCCACAGATCACGTCCAAGAGTGTGCGGTCAGAATCTTCATCATAGATCGGCTTGTCCAACGAAACATAAGAGTTCAGCGGAATGTGCTTCTGCCGAGTGGCAGTTTTGATCGCTGTAATGATTTGTCTCGTAATGCACAGTTCAGCGAATGCCTTGAATGAGGCCAGCTTGTCCCCGCGAAAATCACGGATCGCCTTATATAAACCAATCATACCTTCCTGTACAATATCTTCACGGTCTGCTCCGATCAGGAAGTAAGATCTGGCTTTGGCACGCACAAAGTTCTTATACTTGTTAATCAAAAATTCCAACGCATTGCTGTCGCCTTCACGCACGGCTTCGACAATATCTTCATCTGCTACAAGGTCTAAATCGCTCGTCATCCAATCATTGAGGTCGAGACTCACTGAATATCCCTCCGGCCTGCTGGGCAAGTGCTTTGATTTTCCGGGCGACCCGGCCTCTTCCGTTCGTTTGCAACACATAATTTCAGTATACCCGAAGCCTTCGACAACCGTCAACCAATTGCTAATCATTTCCTACCGGAAAAGCCCTTGCCGGGATTAGGATTTGGGCTTTCCCCGCCGCCATTGCTCTAATTGGTGGAGCATTTCAGTAGAGATACCGCCGATTAGTAAATTTGTCTTCTTCGACATCTGCCGCTGCTCGTCCACACGGTTCGCTACTAGCTTGCGGTTCTCCTCCAGCTCAATCAGCAGCTCTCTTGCCGGCTTGCGCAACGCTCCTTTGCCGAAAATCACGTGCTGTTCGGTCTGATCAGACGTAGCGACATGGATCTGCCGACGGCGGCTGATTAACTGTGTCACGAGCCGTTCGATCCGCTCATCGGCTGTTTCCTTCTCTTTCGTATATTGAATATCCAGTCTATATTGATTATAAGCGCCGCCCAATCCGGGTACTTGGTGCGCGTCAAACACGACAATGACACGGGCGCCGCTGAATCCCTGATAGTCTGCAAGCATCTCGATCAGCCTGTCTCGCGCATCCTCCAAGCTGTGCTCTGCCAAGCTCATCAATTCCGGCCAAGCTCCGATGATATTGTAGCCGTCCACAATTAGTATATGCTCCATAGTGCGCGATCCGCCCGCTTCAGCGAGATAGCGCCGCTTGGCGCTGACGGACTACCTCATACATAATGACGCCTGCCGCCACAGAAGCATTCAGAGAATTGAGACGGCCGAACATCGGCAGCTTGCCGAGCAGATCACAACGATCTCGGACAAGGCGCCCAATGCCTTTGTGCTCATTGCCAATGACGATAGCTAGCGGCATCGTCAGATCGAGCTCGCTTACAAGCGCATCCGCCTGGACATCCGTACCGACTACCCACACTCCGCGCTGTTTTAATTCGTCTATCGTCTGTGCCAAATTCGTCACGCGGGCGACTGGCACAAATTCGACTGCGCCAACAGATGTGCGTGATACGGTGGCGGTCAGACCAACCGATCGCCGCTTCGGAATAATGACGCCATGAGCACCGGTACAATCACAGCTCCGCAATATCGAGCCCAGATTGTGCGGGTCCTCAAGCTCATCGAGAATGAGTATGAACGGAGGCTCCCCCTTCGCTTCAGCAGCAGCTAGCAGATCGTCCACTTCAACGTATTGTGCCGCACTTGCTTGTGCCAGCACTCCTTGATGCGGCAATCCTTCTGACAGCTGATCGAGCTTGCGCTTGTCCGCATGCTGTGTCGGGACGCCCGCTTCCTTGGCCAACGCGAGAAGCTGTTGGACAGACGATCGCTGGAGCGTGTCCGCCAGCCATATCTTATGGATCGGGCGCATGGCGCGCAGCGCTTCCATCACGGCATGCTTGCCTGCGATAGTGGCACTTGCATCCTCATTAGCAGCATCCCGACCGTCTGCTATAGGTTCTTGCCGCGGCTTGCTGCGGCGGTTGTCCGCGAATCGCCGCTGTCCCTTGCTGCCTTTGTCTTTTCGCATACAAGCTTCCCTCCTGCGTCCTTGGCCAAGCTAAGCTCCATAATTTCTCTTAGCCGCTCATGTCTTTCCTTATAATACAAATAGCCAAGCAAGCACTCAAAAGCTGTGCTTAGCCGATAATCGATAACATCCGCGTTCTTCGGTACGGTGCCGGATTTGGCATTCCTTCCCCGCTTCACGACACTGCGTTCTTCCTCACTCAATGTTGGCAGCATAGCACGAAGCGCTTGCGCTTGCGCCTTAGCGGACACGTAGCGACTTGCCTGCTTGTGCAAATAGTCCGGACGATGATTCTTCCCGACAATCAGCGTTTGCCGAATGAACAGATCGTACAGAGTATCACCCACGTATGCGAGCACTAACGGATTGATTTGCTCCGGCGGCTTGGCCGGAGGTATATAGAAACTGTTCTCCAAGTGGTCTCCTCCTACTTGCGGCGCCAGCGGATGCCCTGCGGCGTATCTTCTAGCACAATGCCTTGCGCGTCAAGCTCATCACGTATTTCATCCGCACGTCCCCAATTTTTCGCCTTGCGCGCTTCAACCCGTTCCTCAATCAGCGCTTCTACTTGATCGTCAAGCAGCGCTTGTTCTTCTTCGCGTAGTATGCCCAGCACAGCATCCATCTCGTTCAAGATTGCTTCCGCCCTCTGTAAGACAGTCAGATTCGTCTGCGGCTTCTCCATATACAGATTCAACTCACTGACGAAGTCGAATACTGCGGTGATCGCATCCGGCGTATTAAAGTCATCCTGCATCTTCGCATGGAACCGTACTAGAGTGTCCTCCATTCGTCCCAACACAGCTGTATGATCATCGTTCAGAAGAACGACAGCAGCGTTCATCCGGTGGCGGAGGTTGTCGGCCGCATTCTGAATCCGGCTCAAGCTTTGCTCCGCTTGCAGCAATGTCTCATCGCTGAATGACAAGGGACTGCGATAATGGGTGGAGAGCATGAACATGCGAACCGCCTGTGGCTTGATCCGCTCCACTATGTCATGAACAAGCACGCCGTTATGCTTCGACTTGGACATCTTCTCATTATTGATCTGAATATAACCGTTATGCATCCAGTAGCGAGCCAGCGGCTTGCCTGTAAATGCTTCGGATTGCGCAATCTCGCACTCATGATGCGGGAATTGCAGATCGAGTCCGCCGCCGTGAATATCGATCGTCTCGCCCAGCAGCTTGTGCGCCATAGCGGAACACTCAATATGCCAGCCCGGCCTCCCCGGCCCCCACGGGCTCTCCCAGTAGATTTCGCCAGGCTTCGCCATCTTCCACAGGACGAAGTCCTGCGCGTGCTCCTTCCGCTCATCGACCTCGATTCGCTTCCCGAACTGCAGCTCCTCCAGCTTCTGATGCGACAGCTTGCCGTACTCCTCGAATTTGCTCGTCCGGTAGTACACATCGCCGCCGCTTTCATAGGCGTACCCGTCTGCTTCCAAGCGGCGAATCAAGTCAATAATTTCCGGTATCGTCTCCGTCACGCGCGGATGCACCGCCGGTGCTACGCCAAGTTTCCGTACGTCCTCATTGAATGCTTGAATGAACTGCTCCGCTACCTTCGGCACAGTCGTTCCCATTTCCTCCGCCTTGCGAATGAGCTTGTCATCCACATCGGTGTAGTTCATCACGTATTCGACATCATAACCAAGCACTGTCAAATAACGGCGCACCGTATCGAAGAATATAACAGGTCGCGCATTGCCGATATGAATATAGCCGTACACCGTCGGTCCGCATACATACATGGACACCTTGCCCGCAATCAGCGGCTCGAACTTCTCCTTATGCCGGCTCATTGAATTATAGATGTGCAGCGTCATCTTAGCGTGTTCCCCCATCCTTTACTTTTTCCTTCATGGATTCCTTCCGTTCCGTCATGTCCTCCAGCTCTTCAGACAAGCGATCAATCTGCTGTTGCAATTGACTGCATATATCAATGACCGGGTCAGGCAGATTGCCATGATCCAGCTTGTCGACACGCTTCCCGTTCACCTTCACAATACGGCCCGGATTACCTACGACTGTACTGTGTGCAGGAACTTCCTTCAGCACGACAGCGTTGGAGCCAATCCGCGCATAGTCACCTACTGTGAAGGAGCCGAGCACCTTAGCACCTGAGCCGATGACGACATTGTTGCCAATCGTCGGATGGCGCTTACCCTTCTCCTTGCCCGTTCCTCCCAGCGTCACCCCTTGGTACAGCACGACATCGTCACCAATCTCGCAAGTTTCGCCGATGACGACACCCATCCCGTGATCGATGAAAAATCGGCGGCCGATGCGCGCACCAGGATGAATTTCAATTCCGGTAAAAAATCGGCTGATCTGCGACACCAGTCGGGCAATGCCGAAGCGCCGCTTGCGATAAAACCAATGCGCCGCACGATGCGCCCACAGCGCATGCAATCCCGAATACGTAAACAGCACTTCCGGAATGCTCCGCGCTGCCGGATCGTTCTCGAATACGGTTCTAATATCTTCACGCATGCCTTGCAACACGGTTCTCCCTCCTTCTCCGGTTCCAGCTCCTCTATGTCTCTTGTAAGCTACAAAGCAAAAAACACCTCTGCAGCCTAAGCTGCAGAGGCATCTGGGTACGCGGTTCCACTCTGCTTGGATCACTGCATGCCAGCATGGCAGCGGCGGTCCTTCTTCTGCGGCCTGTAACGGGACCATCCGGCACAGCTTACGAGCTTAAGCATGCGACACACATGCAGCTTCAGCTGTGCGGCTCCCAGGTGCACTTCAGTCTGTTCGGGGATAGGCGGCTTCCAGCCAGCGCCTTGCGCCGACCGCCCTCTCTGGCAGCCCCAATCACAGTCCTACTCTCCTGTTCCGTGCCTTCTCTATATTTATCATAGCCCAAATTCACGTATATGGCAATGCTGCTCCACGGCAGTCTAGTCCTCGAACGAGAGCAACCCTATGCCTAATAGCTTAGCGCCACGCTGCCAATCGCTTCGCCATCTTCTCCTTGCCTAGCAAATACAGCGACCGATTCAAGTCCGGACCGTGTGTCTGACCTGTCAAAGCAGCCCGAATCGGCATGAACAGCTGCTTGCCCTTGCAGCCGGTATCCTTCTGTACTTGCTTGATCGAAGCTTGAATTCCTTCTACCGTGAATGCTTCCAATTCCTCCAGCACTTCGCCGAATCGCTTCAGCACAGTCGGTACCTGCTCATTCGCAAGTACAGTTTTCGCCTCTTCATCCAAGTCCAGCTCGTCCAGGAAGAACAGATCCGACAACGGTACGATATCCGATGCGGCGACCATCTTCTCTTGCTGCAGCGCAACTAGCTCTTCGAGCCATACACGCTGCTGGTCGCTCAACGATTCGGGCAGCCGGCCTGCTCGCTGAAGATGCGGCAGAGCCAGTGCTATAACCCGGTCGAGCTCCGCTTTTTTCATATAATGATTATTCATCCACGCCAGCTTGTTCGTATCGAATACAGCCGGACTCTTCGACAGTCGATTCGCATCGAACATGTCTACAAATTGCTCACGGGCGTAAATCTCCTCTTCGCCTTCTGGAGACCAACCGAGCAGTGCGATGAAGTTAAACAGCGCTTCTGGCAAATAACCGAGATCATGGTACTGCTCGATGAACTGAATGATCGACTCGTCGCGCTTGCTTAGCTTCTTCTTCTGCTCGTTGACGATTAGCGTCATATGTCCGAACGTCGGCGGCTCCCAGCCGAACGCTTCATAGATCATCAATTGGCGAGGCGTATTGGAGATATGATCATCTCCGCGAAGCACATGGGAAATTTCCATGAAGTGATCGTCCACAACAACAGCGAAGTTGTAAGTCGGAATGCCGTCCTTCTTCACAATGACGAAGTCGCCGCTGCTCTCCGCGTCGAAGGATACTTCACCCTTCACCATATCCTGGAACGTATACACTTGCTCCTTCGGCACCTGGAAGCGTACACTCGGCATCCGTCCCTCTTCCACAAATACTTGCTCTTGTGCAGCAGTCAACGAGCGGCATCGACCCGTATACATCGGATTCTCTCCCCGAGCCATCTGCTCTTCGCGCTCCCGCTCCAATTCTTCCTCCGTACAATAGCACTTGTATGCCTTGCCATCCGCCAAGAGCTGCTGCCAATGCTTCTCGTACAGCTCCAGCCGCTCAGTTTGACGATATGGACCGTAGCTCCCGCCCTTATCCACACTTTCATCCCAATCCATGCCGAGCCACTGCAGGAAGCGCAGCTGGTTCTGCTCGCCGCCTTCCACATTCCGCTTCGTATCGGTATCCTCTATACGTATGACCATTGCGCCGCCTTGGCTGCGGGCGAATAAGTAATTGAACAATGCTGTGCGCGCATTGCCGATATGCAAGTGCCCTGTCGGACTAGGCGCATACCGCACACGTACGGCGCGAGTTGCTTCTGCCATCATGCTTCTACCTTCCTTCTCATCCATTATGGGCACATCATAGCATATTTTTTTGTAGACAGACAACGGCTTGCGCCGCAATCCCTTCCTCACGGCCTACAAATCCGAGCCGCTCGGTAGTAGTCGCCTTCACATTCACAGCGTCGATGTCTGCCTCCAGCGCATCTGCAATAATCTCTTGCATCTGCGGGATATACGGTCCCATCTTCGGACGCTGCGCTATAATCGTCGCATCGACATTGCCCAATCGATAGCCCTTCTCCTTGACCAACGTCCAGACCTGCTGCAACAGCTTCAAGCTGTCAGCATCCTTGAAGGCAGCATCCGTATCGGGAAAGTGCTTGCCGATGTCGCCTAGCGCAAGTGCGCCTAGCACGGCATCGGTAATCGCATGCAGCAGCACATCCGCATCGGAATGACCGAGCAGTCCTGTCTCATGCGGAATCGTAACGCCGCCGATCATGCATGCACGCCCTTCTGCTAATTGATGGACGTCATACCCTTGTCCGATTCGAATCATCTGTTCGTCTCCTTCCGCTGTTGCCGCAGCTTGTCTACTGTTCATTCCTCTATCGAGATCCTTTGACATATTGCCATCTGCTTGCTTAACCTTCTCTTCCGCCCATCGCCAGTCATCTGGCGTCGTCAGCTTTATATTCTCATAGCTACCTTCTACTACATGCACACGACCACCAGACCGTTCGATCAGCATCGCATCATCCGTACCCAGGAATCGAGCCGCAGCCGCTTGCATATGCGCCTCGCGCAGCCGATCCGTACGGAACGCTTGGGGAGTTTGCACCGTCCACAACGTGCTGCGATCAGGGGTATGCGTAATGACTCCATTCGTATCAGCAGCCTTGATCGTATCCTTCACCCGAACGGCAAGCACCGCGGCGCTGTCATGCTCTTGCGCGGCGGACAAGCAGCGCTCGATATCCGCTGGCTGGATGAACGGGCGCGCAGCATCATGGACCAGCACCCACTTGCAAGCCAGCTCTTGCAAGCCGGCATAGACCGAATACTGTCGCTCCTCACCGCCAGTCACAACTGTGACCGGTGTTCGAATCTGATAGCTTGCCGCTAATGCACGAACCCGCTTCGTGTCCTGTTCCCCCGTCACAACTACGAGATGCTCGAACCGCTCTGTCTGGTCAAAAGCTTGCAGCGCATAGATAAGTACAGGCTTTCCGGACAACGGCATAAACTGCTTACTCTCCTTCGTACCCATCCGCTTGCCGCGACCTGCTGCCACTATAATTGCCCCCGCTGTTTCCATACGCCTGGTTCATTCCTTTTCCATATGTACTAGTGATCTTCCGCTATTATAGCATATACCAACCCGCACAAGAGTGATGGGTAACGCCTGCCGTGGTCCCTCCCCCCCAAAAAAACAAGCCCGACACCTCTCGGCACCGGACTTATCTATAATCAACTTAGGCTTCCCTATACAGGAAAGATTGTGCACCTCTGCCTACAACGCCTTCTCGATCAGCTTAGGCTTGGCAAATATCATTCTACCGGCTGAAGTTTGCAACACACTTGTCACGAGCACTTCGATTGTATTGCCAATATAATCACGTCCGCTCTCTACGACAATCATCGTGCCATCGTCTAGATAAGCGACACCTTGCCCGTGTTCCTTGCCATCCTTAATAACACTGACGACAATTTCTTCCCCGGGCAGAACAACTGGCTTCACCGCATTGGCCAAATCATTAATGTTCAGCACAGCCACACCTTGCAGCTCACATACTTTGTTCAAATTATAATCGTTGGTGACGACCTTGCCTTGCAGCACCTTCGCCAGCTTGACAAGCTTGCTGTCCACCTCGGAAATTTCCTCGAAATCCCCTTCATAAATAAGAACGCGCACGTCGAGCTCCTTCTGAATTTTGTTCAGAATATCGAGCCCCCGTCTGCCGCGGTTGCGCTTCAGCAGATCGGACGAATCTGCAATGTGCTGCAGCTCCTCCAGCACAAACTCCGGAATGACCAAGGTGCCTTCGACGAACCCGGTTTTGCAAATGTCAGCAATGCGACCATCAATAATGACACTAGTATCTAAGATTTTATGTTCCGGGATGCCTTTGTACTCGCCTTCCTGATCCTTGTTAACCCGCAGCCCGGCCCACAATGCCGCCCATTCTTCATGCCGGCTATAGCCGATTCGCGCGCCAACTGCGCCACAACCAACCAGAACTAGCGCCGACAGAACGGGTCCCATAATCGGGAGAAGCATCAGCAGCTGCATCGCCACAGCGCCAGGAACTAATCCTATGAGCGCCCCGATTGACAATGCCAACAACGCAGAGCCCGGCACATTCTCAAGCTTGATTTCCAAGCGGTTCCACAACGACAACCATGCCTGTCCGCCCCAGCTACCAATAATCAATAAGAGCATAGCGCCAGCTCCGGCCAGCCAATAGGCTCCACCTGCCAACCGATCTGTCCATTCCGGCAGCATGCGGGATATTGCCCATCCGCCATAAGCACCTACTGCCAAACAACTTCCATAATATATGCGCTTCCACATGATGCTAAATCCACCTCCTTGCAAACTTTTCCTTAACAGTATGACCAAATGGCCGGAAGATAATCTTCTCGCAGGAAAGTTTTGAAATCAGCTAGGGCTTCCGCTATAATGAAAGCATCCAGTTTTGCTAGCAAGCGGAACGCTACCCGGTGAGGTGAGAAGATGAGCACGATCCAGTTAAGTGAATTTCAAAAACAAGTATCTGAATTATTGCTCCGTCACCGCAGTCTATTGGACGTCTTGTCCAAGTATGACCAGTCAAATGCATCCGTTCATCGTTCCATCATCAAGGCCATTACAGAATGCGGATGTGTGGAGGTTAACGGCAAGAAGCAGCAGTATGCACCGGAAATGACACTCGACGAAGCGAAGGACACCTTGGAGACACATATGTCGGGGGAGCTGTGCGATACTTGTCTGGAGGCCGTAAGTGCGGAGTTCGGGAAGAACCTGTTTTATATGTCCTCGTTGTGTAATTTGCTGAATATTGATCTGGAAGAAGTCATCGAGCGGGAAATGAAGAAGTGTTCAACGTTGGGATTGTTCAATCTGTCATGAATGAATGCATCAGCATGTCAATACTAGCCGAAAGCTGCCTGTGTGTGATGCGCGGGTAGTTTTTTTGTGCACACAAAAAAAAGAAGAAACCTAAGTTCCTCCTTCTCCAATTCGTTACCCTTCGCTCTGTGCTGGCTGCTCTTCTTGATATTGTGATTCTAGCTGCTTGCGGTGCTTACGCGCCAGACGGCGAACGATAATGTTAACGTTTTTTTTTAGTCCATATAAGGCATATAACACGAGCGGTATGAAAACTAGCTTAGACAGCTGGCCCGGATACATCTTCGCTAATATCACCGCACCGATCAGCAGCAGCGGCGCTATCCACAGCATCGGGCGCGGAATCGCTACCTTCTTGAAGCTTGGATACTTAATATTGCTGACCATCAGGAAGGAGAGCAATATGGTGCTGGCAATGAGTATATACGGCGATAACGAAGTATGGAACAACGCGAGCGTACATAACACCCCGCCTGCTGCGGGAATAGGCAAGCCGACGAAGTACCCCGGCGTACCCGCCACAACGTTGAACCTTGCCAGACGAAGCGCGCCGCATATCGGGAAGATCGCCGTCACAATCCAAGCAGCTGCATCATTCAGGCCTTGGAAAGCGACAGAATATACAATAAAAGCAGGAGCCACTCCGAAGGATATGACGTCAGACAAGGAATCCAGCTCCTTGCCGAAATCGCTCTGCACATTCAACGCACGTGCAACTCGTCCGTCCAGTCCATCTGTCAGCATCGCCACGATAACTAAGATAGCCGCATAATCCGGCAATCCGTTAAATACGAAAATAATCGAGAGGATGCCCAAAAACAAGTTGCCGATCGTAAATAAATTAGGAAGCGATTTTGCAATCATGACGTTCCACCTCTGCGTTTACTATGCCCCAAAACCGACGACTTATCAACCATTGTATGATGGTATGCAAATTAGATATGTCTGTCAACAAAGACCTGTTCCTGAATACGCTTCAAGCCTTCCTTGATCGCGCGAGCCCGCACTTCCCCAATGCCATCCACCTCATCCAGTTCTTCAATCGTTGCCATCGTCACATGCGGCAAATATTCGAACCGTTCCACAATGTTGTGGACAATCACAGAAGGCAACCTAGGGATCTTGTGCAGCATCCGATAGCCTCTAGGGGAGATTGGTTCTTCTAGTATCGTATTCGTATTCGCATAACCGAGTGAACGGATAATGTTGTGATAATCCAATATCTCCTCATTGCTAAGCCGCTTCAGGCTATGACGCATTTCTCGGATTTTGTCCTCTGCTGTTTCTTTGCCGTAATCCCGTAAGAGCAGAACGGCTTCCTCGTCGATTCGGGCCACGAGTTCTTCTAGCTGCATACTTATTAATCGGCCTTCGGTCCCCAATTCATTAATATACTTCTTAATCTCTGTCCGAATGCGGAGCACCATCTCCACACGTTGGATGACAGCCGCCACTTCTTGCAGTGTAACCAGTTCCTCGAACTCCGTCGCGCTCAAGTTCGTGAAGCCTTGATCGAGTACAGCTTTGTATTTCTCTAACGTCTGAATCGCTTGGTTCGCCTTCGTTAGTATGACGCCAATATCCTTCAATGCATACCGCAAGTTCCCTTGGTACAACGTAATGACATTCCGCCTTTGTGATATCGATACGACCAGCTTGCCTGTCTGCTTGGCTACGCGCTCTGCCGTACGATGGCGAATACCTGTCTCAATCGATGTGATTGCAGAATCGGGAATAAGCTGCGTGTTCGCATACAGAATCCGCTTCAGATCCTCGCTTAAGATAATGGCCCCATCCATCTTGGCAAGTTCATACAGATAGTTCGGGGAGAAATCACAATTGATCGAGAAGCCCCCGTCTACAATCTCCATAACCTCCGGACTGTAGCCAACGACAAGCAGGCCGCCTGTTTTGGCACGCAGTACGTTCTCTAAGCCATCGCGGAAATCAGTGCCAGGCGCAACCAGCTTCAACAGTTGATTCATCACTTCTTGGTTATCTTCTTCTCTTACCATACGATCACCCCCGTTTATCTCTGGCAGCCGCTACTTGTGCAGCTGGGGAGCCGCTGTCGCCCAATGCAGCTTCCAATGCTTCGGCTACTGTGCGTACCCCTATTATCTCTATACCTGCAGGTGCCTTCCAGCCCTTCATGCTGCGCTCCGGCATAATGACACGGTGGAAGCCGAGCTTCTTCGCTTCAGCGATTCGTTGCTCTGCCCGGGATACTCCGCGCACCTCACCAGTTAAACCGATCTCTCCGAAGATGACGTCGTATGGATGAGCGGGCTCATCCTTGAAGCTCGAAGCTACACTAACGGCAACAGCCAAGTCTACCGCTGGTTCATCAAGCTTCACACCCCCTGCTACATTGACATAGGCGTCCTGTGTCTGCAGGAACAGACCGATTCGCTTCTCCAATACAGCCATGATGAGTGACAAACGGTTATAGTCTATGCCTGTAGCCATTCTTCTAGGTGATGGGAAATTCGTTGGCGATACAAGCGCTTGCAATTCAACTAGTACCGGTCTAGTTCCTTCCATACTGGCTACTACAGTAGAGCCCGCTGCGCCAATCGGTCTTTCCGACAGGAACACCTCTGACGGATTGGCCACTTCCTCCAGCCCTGCCTCCCGCATCTCGAAGATACCCATTTCATTCGTCGAGCCGAAGCGGTTCTTCACCGCCCGCAATATCCGGTATACCTGATGACGGTCTCCTTCGAAATAAAGGACTGCATCCACCATATGTTCCAGCATGCGGGGACCGGCAATTGTTCCTTCCTTCGTCACATGACCGACCAAGAAGGTTGCGATTCCTTTGCCCTTAGCAATGCGCATAAATTCGCCTGTGCATTCTCTCACCTGCGAGACGCTACCTGGCGCTGAAGCGAGATCCGGTTGATAGACAGTTTGGATCGAATCGATAATGAGAAATTGCGGTTCCACTTCGGATACAGCGTCGCGAATGAAATCCATGTTCGTCTCACACAGCACATATAGCTCATCGCTCAGCACGCCGAGGCGGTCCGCCCGCAACTTCGTCTGCCGAGCAGATTCCTCACCCGATATGTAGAGAACCTTCTGTCCCTTAGCTGCCAAGGAATGGGAGAGCTGAAGCAGCAGCGTCGATTTCCCAATACCGGGATCACCGCCAACTAATAAGAGAGAGCCTGGTACAATGCCGCCTCCGAGTACGCGATTCAACTCGGACATTTCGCTCAAGACACGCGGCTCTCGGCTGCCGTCGATTCGGGTTATCGATGCTGCCTTCTCCCTGCCTGACACGAAGCCGCCTCGGACACCTGCTGTCTTCGGCTGACGCGCTTCCCGCTCCTCCGTCATCGTATTCCAGCTAGCGCAGCCCGGACACTTCCCCATCCACTTCGCCGATTCATATCCGCATTCTTGACATATAAACTTGGATTTATCTTTAGCCATAGAGAGTCCCCTCTAGCTTCCGTTACAAGTTAGCGATTCCTTACACCAGTTTACCATTTTGTTCTACAAGTGAAAAGCCTTTGACAGTCTATTGCACTTTCGTTCATGACGCTTCCTTGACTAGCATTCACTTCAAAGCCGTTCACTATCATGCGCTAGAGTAAAGGGCAGGACATCCTGCCCCTCCTCATCAAACCGTACGTGAGGTTTTCCCTCATACGGCTTTCCGATGTTCGTCATTCATGCGCATGCAGATTACAATAACGTCTTTAGTCCCCTTT
>Ga0207833_100117_pt1 | contig 76858 bp, 66 predicted proteins | sample TtaePargueraPR_6_FD_187753 | JGI IMG/M metagenome (GOLD analysis project Ga0207833, IMG submission 187753) | Aerobic enrichment media microbial communities from Bioluminiscent Bay, La Parguera, Puerto Rico - Tt and E1 (2) (SPAdes) | ecosystem: Environmental > Aquatic > Marine > Unclassified ...
TACGCTTTCCTCTTTTGTTGTCAAGCCTTTGTTTCATTTAATTTGAAACAGGCTTTTCAACCGTTTGAACCCTTTCGAGTTCCGCTTTAACTCGCTGACGTTTGTCTGCGTGTCGCTGCGTTGTGGGGGCGCATTATAGGGACTAATTAACCCCCGTCAACGCTTTTTTTGAATTAATTTGAAATAAATGTTTATTTGGTTATTTAACATACAAAACCGCATAATTTGATGAAGAATTCGACAGATTAATCGCGTTTTTTGTTGCCCTACAAATAGAAAAAGCTTTTGCGCTTGAGCACAAAAGCTTTTCAAATAAATTATCTCTATTTTTCGTTTAATTACATCTGGAATAAAGATTCCATAGAAAGGCCCTCGTTACCTAATATGTCTTTAAGGCGCTTCAGAGCCTCAACCTGAATTTGGCGAACTCTTTCACGGGTTAAACCGATTTCTTTACCTACATCTTCTAAGGTTGCTGCTTCATAACCTAATAAACCAAAACGCCTAGCCAGCACTTCTCTTTGTTTTGGGTTTAATTCTTCTAACCAGTGAACAATATTTGTTTTTATATCGCTATCCTGCAATGACTGCTCAGGGCCTTCATAACGCTCATCGGTTAATATATCTAATAACCCTTTATCTGAGTCACCACCAATAGGACTATCTACTGAACTGATTTTTTCGTTTAATCGAAGCATTTTACTCACTTCGGCAACCGGTCGGTCTAATTCAGCTGCAATTTCCTCGGCTGTCGGTTCATGATCAAGCTTCTGAGCAAGCTCCCGCGCTGTACGCAAATAAACATTTAATTCTTTGACTACATGAATTGGTAAACGGATCGTGCGGGTTTGGTTCATAATTGCACGTTCTATGGTTTGTCGAATCCACCAAGTTGCATAAGTCGAAAAACGGAAACCTCTCTCCGGATCGAACTTTTCGACCGCTCGGATTAAACCCAGATTACCTTCTTCGATTAAATCTAATAAAGCAAGTCCCCGGTTATTGTACCGACGCGAAATCTTGACAACTAAACGTAAATTACTTTCAATCATGCGTTTACGCGATGCTTCACACCCTTTTAAGGCTTTACGCGCAAAGTACACTTCTTCTTCAGCAGATAATAAAGGGGAAAAACCAATCTCACCTAAATATAACTGAGTTGCGTCTAAGTTTTTGTATGAATCTTCAGTCGCTAAAACATCATCGTTCGACTGAGCTTTTGCTTTAGTTGGTGTGTTAGTGTTGGTGGTGCGCTCTATCTGGCTCATTCTCATTCCCCTTAGAAAACAAAGATAGCACTGAATGCTATTACCCGTATCCCTATCAATTACTACGTATTACCTTGCTTAATAATTATAAATATCAACGCTTAGGTAAAAATTTCTCCGGATTTACAGTATTACCTTTGAAACGAATTTCAAAATGTAACTTTACTTTATCTGTATCAGTGTCACCCATGTCAGCAATATGCTGACCCACTTTGACCCAATCTTTTTCTTTTACCCGAATTACCTGATTGTGTGCGTATGCACTTAAATAGTCATCCGAATGTTTGATTATGATTAGGTTTCCATAGCCTCGCAGCGCATTACCAGCATATACCACCTTGCCTGAATTAGCCGCAAATACAGGATCACCTTTTTTCCCTGTTATATCTAGCCCTTTATTTCCTAATTCTTTGTAGGAAAAACGCTCAATGACCTTACCTCTTGCAGGCCATTTCCAGTTACTTCTATCAAACAAATCCAAGTTATTAGACTTGGTACTTGAGTTAGTTGTAACATTTTGTTTACCTTCAACTACAACATACTCCTGCCGCTTTTTGTTATCAAGTGTTTTTTGAGTCACCTGCGTATTTTTTTTATACGTTTTTTGTATTTTATTAGATGAATTAGATTTATAGGATGATTGGATACGGATGAGTTGTCCCGGGTAGATTGCATAAGGCGCTTTAATACTATTTATTTGAGCAAGTTGCTTAAAATCCACTCCTGCTCTAAATGCAATACTATATAAAGTATCGCCTTTGACTACCTTATAGGTTGTACGTTTTAATGAACCCGGTTCAAAGTCATGAATAGTTTTACCACGATATACTGAGTCAACTGGTGCTGGCGCGTGCCTTTGAGCACAAGCCGCCAGTACCATTATAAAAAGTATCATTATTACTTTTTCAAACACAGTTACATCATTCCTTTACTTTGTATATTCAGTTTGCACTAACTTGTTGTTTGATTCAGTTTATGAGCAATTTGTTCAACGGCGACTACCAGAAATATACCAAATAATGCAAAACCAATAACCGAAAGGGTAAGTGGTTCAATTCCGGTCACATCAAAATAGTGAGTAGGCAACACATTGGCTTGCTGTAAAGGTACAGTTTCACCATGACGATTTACGGTCGAACTGATAACTTCTTTCCATGGCCAGGTAACATTGAGTGAACCAATTAAAAAACCAATCAGCACTGCAATGGTAGTTTGATAAAAATGATGTAATAGCCAAGACAGAATTCTTGAAAAGACTAATAAACCGGTAATACACCCAGCGCCAAAACTTGCCAGTGCAAGAATATTTAATTCATTAATGGCATTTAAAAAGATCGGGTATAAACCTATCAAGAGTAAAATAAAACTGCCTGATATACCGGGCAATATCATCGCACAAATAGCAATAAATCCGCCGATAAAGAGCATCCACCAATCACCCGGTACATGCGCCGGTTTTGCAACAGAAATGCCGACTACAATTCCAATACCTATTAGCATGGCTATCCATTGCACTAACTGCCATTTCGGTTGGCTTTTTACTAGCAGATAAACCGAGGCGGCGATAAGACCTGAGAAAAATCCCCAGACTAGCAAAGGATAAACATCCAAAGCAGTTGTAATTAACGCAGCAAACGTTTTTAAGCTAATTAAAATACCACCAAAAACAGATAATAAAAAATACCCGTTAATATGATTCCAAAATGCGCCAACCCCTTGTTTAAACAAGATGCCCAAAGATGCGGGCCCTAACTGTTTTAAAGAGCTTAACAATTCATCGTAAATGCCGGTAATAAACGCAATTGTCCCCCCGGACACACCGGGTACAACATCAGCTGCCCCCATCGCCATTCCCTTAACCGTTAATAAAATATAATCTTTCCTGTTTCGTCTTTGCATAACACTCTTTTCTTATAATGGGTATTTGGGAGCAACTATTCGGTATCGCCAGCAACCAGAGGTACAAATTTCACATTGGCGACATCTGTAATTTGATAGTCATCTCCCGTTCTGATGATTTTTTTCAAGACTTGTTCTTCTGTGCCAATCGGAATAACCATAATGCCGCCATCCGTCAATTGTTCGAGTAACTTGGTGGGCAAACTAGCCGCAGCAGCAGTAACAATAATGGCTTCAAAAGGGGCTTTTGAAGACCAGCCTTTCCAACCATCACCATGTTTAAAATTGATATTGTGCAAATCCAGCTGGCGTAATACGCGTTTGGCCTGAAACTGAAGCGATGCAATTCGCTCTACTGTACAGACTCTGTCGGCTAATTGAGCAAGAACCGCAGTCTGATACCCACAGCCAGTGCCAATTTCTAGTACCTGATTCTGGCTGCCATTGTGTTCCAGAATAATTTCCGTCATGCGTGCCACTATTGCGGGCTGTGAAATTGTCTGACCTTTACCTATCGGTAATGCCGTGTTTTCATAGGCTTTATGTGTTAAAGCCGGTTGGACAAAAGCCTCTCTGGGCACTCTTGCAATGGCTTCTAATACCTGGTGGTTTTGTATTCCGGCTTGCACTAAAAGCTGTGCAAGGCGCTCCCCACTTCTTGCTATTTTTAAAGTTAATGACATCGATTAATATTTACCAAATACTTAATTATTACATTAACCCATTATACTTTTATTTGGGTTATCCAATCTTCCAATAAAGCAACGCTTTGATGTGCTGTCATATCAACAGTCAAAGGTGTTACTGAAACAAAATTATTATTGATAGCAGCAAAATCTGTGCCTTTGCTGGCATCTTTTATACCACCAATTGCACCATACCAAAATACATCTCTTCCAAAAGGGTCTTTTGTTTTGACCATAGTATCGGCCTGATGCCGACGTCCGCAACGAGTTGTCTGTATTCCTTTTATCTTATCAAGCGACACAGCTGGCACATTAATATTTAAAATTTGGTCGCTCGGGATGGGATGGCTTTGAATCTGACTTATAATTTTTGCTGCAATAGAAGCCGCTACGGTAAAATCAGCATCCTGCTCATACGAATTTAATGAAACAGCGACGGCCGGCAATCCCATATGGCGACCTTCAGTTGCGGCCGCCACAGTGCCTGAATAAATGACATCATCCCCAAGATTTGCACCATGATTGATACCGGAAACGACAATATCCGGTTCAAAATCTAATAAACGATTTACACCTATATGCACACAATCTGTAGGTGTGCCTGTAACCGAATAAAAGCCAGATTGCATTTGCTGCATTCTTAACGGATTGACCAGAGTCAAACTATTACTGGCGCCGCTACAATTTCTGTCGGGTGCAATCACTTTGACTTCATGCTCAACAGACAAAGCTTCATATAAAGCTTTCAATCCTCTGGCATGAACACCATCATCATTGCTCAACAAAATTTTCATTATCTGGTCATATCCTGATAGTCAACGATTTCTCTTAAAACTGAAGTTGCGAAACATCCGGCAGGTAATTTAAAGTCTAACGTTAAATACCAGCAACCATCATCCTCAACAGTGTGCCATGTAAAGTCTTCTACCGGAAGTTGCAATGCTCGCCTTTCCTGTTTTAACCCGGCTTCGACAAGACCATTAACAATATCTGAATTTTCAGCCAATACAGATGATTCTAAAGCCTGAATTTGTGATGATACCAAAGGTTCACCTTTACCAACCAAAGCACCACTTAATAAGATATCACCGGACTCAAATCGCTCATTAATTTCATCATCAATTGTATCAGGTTTAAAAAACGAATTACTGCCGGCAAGAATGAAAGCATCCCCGTCAACTGGTTTAAACAAATCTGAAGTAATGCGTGCATTCAGTATCTGATTAAATAAATGCGAGCGCGCCGCAGATAAATAAATACTTTTTAGCTTACGATCTTTCACTTTAATTTCGCCAGCTAACATTTGTTTTGCGTTATCCAAATTATTACCATCACGTCCAAACCTCTGCTCGCCATAATAATTGGCGACACCAAATTGTTTAATAGCAGACAATCTCGGTTCAATATCCGGGCTGGCTTCATTCAACTTCACTTTGATGACAAAGCGATTTGCTTTATGCGTGCCTATTTTGAGCTTTCGGCCATGGCGAACTGCTTTGAGAATTTTTGCGTTTTCTAATTCCAGATCAGGTAAATCCTGTTTAATTGGCCAGGGTAAGTTAAACCACTGCCGGGTAACGGCATGCCTGTCTTTTAAACCAGAATGGCTCACGCTTTTTGCCGGAACGCCGAATATACGGGCAATTTCTTTACCAATATAACCTGTGTTCTGGCCATTTTTTTCAACCCACAACCAAAGATGCTCACCTGCACCATCCGGTTCAAAGCCCAGAATTTCTTCTACATAAAAATCTTCATTTTGATTGCGGATACTACCACTCAGTTCTGGTTTGCCGTGTAAGTAAGCTAGATTCATTCAGATTGCTCCAATAATACAACCGAATGCACAGCTATGCCTTCTTTGCGTCCGGTAAACCCCAGTTTTTCACTGGTGGTTGCTTTAACATTGATATTATCCACTGAGGTATAGAGATCCTCTGCTAATATCGCGCGCATCGCTTGGATATGAGGCGCCATTTTAGGTGCCTGAGCGACAATAGTGACATCCAGGTTGCCAATTTTAAAATGTTTATTTTTCATTAAACCAACGACCTGAGCCAATAAAACCCGGCTGTCGATATTCTCATATTTGGCGTCTGTATCCGGAAATAAATAGCCAATATCACCAAGTGCAAGCGCGCCTAAAATAGCATCAATCACAGCATGAATAGCAACATCACCATCCGAATGCGCCAAAAACCCCTGTTCATATGGAATTTTAACACCAGCTAGTACAATTGGTCCTTGGCCACCAAATTTATGGACATCAAACCCATGCCCGATTCTAATCTTCATTATGTTCTCTGTTTAAAAAAAACTCTGCCAGAGCCAAATCACTGGCCCGGGTTATTTTAATATTACTAGCGTCAGCTTCCACTAGGTGTATGTGCGCTCCGGTAGGCTCTATGGCTGAAGCTTCATCGGTAATTTCCAACTGATTGGTCAGCCCGGCTTCAATGGCTTCGACCAAACTCTGAACGGGAAACATTTGAGGTGTTAACGCATGCCAAAGGCCTTCCCGGTTTTCGGTCGAATCAATCACAGTTTGACCGCCGTTAGCAAAAAATTTCTGACGTTTCATAGTATCTCTGACCGGAGTAGCAAGAATGCCCCCCTGATTTGTTGATAGACATTGTTTAATCAGGTTTTCAATATCTTCAACCAATACACAGGGTCTGGCTGCATCATGCACTAAACACCAGCTAAAACGCTCGCGATCAATGCTTTTTAACCCCGCCAATACAGAATTGACTCGTTCGTTACCACCTTCAACAATCTGAACATGAGGTGGTAAATTTGGCTTTAATGTCGCAATAAACGGGTCGCTGTCTGATACGACCAGAATGATTTGTTTGATTGCCGTAATGGCAGACAGTTTATTAATCGTATGTTCTAAAATACTCTGTTGATTAATCTTTAAATACTGTTTCGGGATACCGGCCTGCATGCGTTTGCCGACACCAGCGGCAGGAATGACAGCGGCAAGTTCAGTTGAAAATTGTTTAGCCTGGTTCATGTGTTTTAATTATTTGATTCATTTTTATGGCTGGGAACAATTCGATAAAAGACTTCGTTTTCTTTAATCAGCCCAAGTTCGTTTCTTGCTTTTTCTTCAATCGCATCTAAACCCGATTTTAAATCTTTGATATCGGCCATCATAATTTTATTTCGCATTCTCAAGGCTTCATTCGCCTGTTTCAATTCTTCTACTTTAGATGTCATCGCCAAATGTTCTGAATAAGCATTGTCACCAAACCAAAGTCGGTAATGTAATCCAACCAAAACAATAATCAGAAGAATTCGAAATAATTTCATAAGTTAAATCAGTGCGATAATGCCATTGGCTTGTTTAAATTTGACCAGTTGATAACGGTTGTTAATAAAAGCTCTCGCAAAGTTAAAGTTCGGGGTAAGGTGGTATCATTACCAATCCATTGATGCCCGCAACAAGCGGCAGTCATTATGTCTTTATTCGATTTAACCAAGCGTTTTTCGACCTGGTTTGATTCTAAACATTCCCCATTAAAATTAAACCAGCCATGTTCATTTAATCTTATTTTGTTGTGCTCAATCACATCAATGCAGTCTAGACGATAATGAATTTGACCGACTTCCTTTACCACAATCACAACGACCAGACCTAACTGTGCATTTTTAACAAACCAGGTTTGATTGCTCTGCAGATCAATTTTTTCTGCTGGTGATTTGCGTTTTTGTTTAGCTGACCAGGTGCCATTTTGCGCGTCTAATGTCAGCGGGTTATCTAATGATAAAATGGCTTCAGCGGCTCGCTTGATGTAAAAAGGTAAGCTGCTTAATCGTTTAGCGACATAGTCTGGATTTAACTGACATTCGGCAAGCAGTCTTAATTCACGTTCATAAAAGACATTACACAATTGTGCATAATCTAATAAACGCTCATTTTGGTTTGCAAAATCTTGTTGTTGCAACATTGGAAAATCTGCCAATGCTATACTCCAGATAAAAAAAAGGTGTTTTAACTGATAACCAATTAAAACACCTAATCATACTAAATGGTATGCCTATTTAAAACTAAACCGGCATACAAAAGCCAAATTAAGCTTGGCCTTTAATTTCGCTACGACCTTTGTAAGTTGCTTTTTCAGCTAAAACTTCTTCGATTCGTAATAATTGGTTGTATTTTGCAACACGGTCAGAACGGCTCATAGAACCTGTTTTGATTTGACCTGCAGCAGTACCAACCGCTAAGTCTGCGATAGTAGCGTCTTCAGTTTCACCAGAACGGTGAGAGATAACTGCCGTGAAACCAGCATCTTTTGCTAATTTAATCGCTTCTAAAGTTTCAGTTAATGAACCAATTTGGTTGAATTTAATTAAGATAGAGTTACCGATGCTTTGCTCGATACCACGCTTAAGAATCTTAGTGTTTGTTACAAATAAATCGTCACCTACTAACTGAACTTTATCACCTAGTTTTTCAGTAAGTACTTTCCAGCCATCCCAGTCACTCTCGTCTAAACCATCTTCAATTGAAACAATCGGGTACTGAGCAACTAAATCAGCTAAGTAGTCAGCAAATTCTGCTGAATTAAAGGTTTTATTGTCACCTTTTAAGTTGTACTGACCGTCTGCGTAGAATTCAGAAGCAGCACAATCTAACGCTAAAGTAACGTCTTCGTTCATTTTGTAGCCAGCTTTTTCAACCGCTTCAACGATAACAGCCAGAGCTTCAGCGTTTGATTTAAGGTCCGGCGCAAAACCACCTTCATCACCTACCGCTGTGTTATAACCTTTAGCAGATAATACTTTTTTAAGGTTATGGAAGATTTCAGCACCCATTTGAATTGCTTGCTTGAATGATTTAGCACCAACTGGTTGAACCATGAATTCCTGGATATCAACATTGTTGTCTGCGTGCTCACCACCATTGATGATGTTCATCATAGGTACTGGCATGCTGTACTGGCCTGAAGTACCGTTTAAGTCTGCGATATGCTCGTATAAAGCAACACCTTTCTCTGCTGCCGCAGCTTTTGCTACCGCTAAAGAAACAGCTAAGATTGCGTTTGCACCCAACTTGTCTTTGTTTTCAGTACCATCTAAATCGATCATGATTTTATCGATTTGAGCTTGGTCTAATGCATCTTTGCCAACTAAAGCCGGCGCAATTAAATCATTAACATTTGCAACTGCTTTTAAAACGCCTTTACCTAAAAAACGACCTTTGTCACCGTCGCGTAATTCTAATGCTTCACGCGTACCTGTAGATGCACCAGATGGAGCTGCTGCACGACCAAACGCACCGCTTTCCAGAGTCACGTCTGCTTCAATTGTTGGGTTACCACGTGAATCGATAATTTCACGAGCATGAACTTTTGCAATAGATGCCATTATTTTCTTCCTCTTTAATGATTTATTTTTAGCGTTTTTACGCTTTATAAATTTTAACTTTGGGTTTGCTTCTGACAGTCAAATGCTGCTGCAACAAAACCTTTAAATAGTGAATGTCCATCTCTTGGAGTTGATGTAAATTCCGGATGGAATTGAGCTGCAACAAACCATGGATGATCCGGGATCTCAATCACTTCAACCAATTTACGATCAGCAGACAAACCGGAAAAGACTAAGCCAGCCGCTTCTAATTTATCAATATAATTGTTATTTACTTCATAGCGATGACGGTGGCGCTCGTAAATTTCAGTTGAGCCATAAACATCAGCCGCTTTAGTGCCTGGTTTTAAATGACATAACTGACTACCTAAACGCATAGTGCCACCCAAATCAGAGTTATCTGTTCGGGTTTCAACATCACCTTCTGAGTTTAACCATTCAGTGATCAAACCAACGACTGGATGTGGTGTGTCTGAATCAAATTCAGTACTGTTTGCATTGTCTAGTTTTGCAACATTACGAGCAAACTCTATCAATGCCATTTGCATACCCAGACAAATGCCTAAATATGGAATTTTGTTTTCACGTGCATATTGAGCGGCCAACATTTTGCCATTAGTACCACGCTCACCAAAACCACCAGGAACCAGTATCGCATCCAAACCTTTTAACTTATCGATACCTTTAGATTCAAGGTCTTGTGAATCGATATAAACGATATTTACGGTAACGCGATTTTTAAGACCCGCATGCTTTAATGCTTCATTAACTGATTTATAAGCATCAGCCAACTCAACATATTTACCCACCATACCGATAGAGACTTCACCCATAGGGTTAGACTCTTCATACAAAACCTGTTCCCATTCGGTTAAATCAGATTCAGGTGCTTCTATATGGAAACGACGCGTGATTAGCTCATCTAAGCCTTGTGAACGTAACAGCGCTGGAATTCGGTAAATACTGTCGACGTCTTTTAATGAAATAACGGCTTTTTCTTCAACATTAGTGAATAAAGAAATCTTTTTACGCTCGTTTGCTGGAATCGCATTTTCTGAACGACAGATCAGGATATCCGGCTGAATACCGATAGAACGCAATTCTTTAACTGAGTGCTGAGTCGGTTTTGTTTTAACTTCACCGGAAGCCGCCATATAGGGTACTAGCGTCAAATGCATATACATTGCATGTTCGCGACCGATTTCAGTACCTAGTTGACGAATCGCTTCAAGGAAAGGTTGTGATTCAATATCACCAACAGTGCCACCGATTTCAACCAGAGCAATATCAAAACCTTGCGCACCTTCAATAACACGACGTTTGATTTCATTGGTAATATGAGGGATAACCTGAATAGTGGCACCTAAATAATCACCACGACGTTCGCGCGCGATTACGTCCTGATAAATACGACCCTGTGTAAAGTTATTGCCCTGAGTCATTTTGGTACGAACAAAACGCTCATAGTGACCTAAATCTAAATCCGTTTCAGCGCCGTCTTCGGTGACAAATACTTCACCGTGCTGAATAGGGCTCATTGTGCCCGGATCCACATTAATATAAGGGTCAAGTTTCATTATGGTAACTTTAAGACCACGAGCTTCAAGAATAGCGGCTAATGAGCCTGCGGCAATACCTTTACCAAGCGAGGAAACCACCCCACCTGTTACAAAAATATATCTAGTTGTCATGTGGAACCTGAAAAAATAGAACAAAATTAGACATTATCGACGGGGCGACAGTATAACAGAGAGCCTATTAACAAAACAAACTTACTCTGCACAAAGTGTATAAAAATTGCTTATGCTAGTTATATGACAGGTTAGCGAGTGTTCGCACAAAACAATTCTTTATAAAATATTCAACCAAATCAATCCGAACAATTAATATTTCAGCGCACTTTTTAACTTTAAAATGATCGCACCACCAATAAAAGTTACCAAATTATATACCAGATTTACGCGTCTGGCTCTTACCTTTTACCCTTTTTAAAAATTAGTTTGAATACGAAGTTAAAAACAACTAAATAAATTCCAACTTTGTCTGTGTTACACATAGGGTCTATAGTTATTAATGTCGCTTCTGGTAACCAAACATAGTCCATAAATTATGAAACAGAGTCTGGAAGACATCTTATTAAATGTATCTAAATCCGAGATAATCGACTTAGGCGATTTAACTCAAGCCCAGCGTCTGATTATTCATTCATTAATTGACGGACTGAATGTTAAAAGAGTCGGCATCTGGTTAATTAATGAAGAAAAAAGTGCTATTGAATGCAAATTATTAATCGATACTTTCCACCAAACCGAAATTGAATCACTCGAGCTTCACCGAACAGACTTTCCAAACTACTTTTCTTATCTGGACACAGAAAGGACGATTATCGCATCTCATGCTGAAACCGATCCAGCAACCAGAGAATTTACCCAAGTCTATCTGCAACCTCATAATATCAAGTCTATGTTAGATACGCCGATTCGGCATAAAGGCCGGATGATAGGCATTATATGTTCCGAGCAAATCGGTCAGATAAAAGAATGGAGTGATGATGAAATTACCTTTGCAGGAAACCTTTCTGATTTATATGGGCGCGCACTCAGCGCTTACGAAAGGTGCGTGTACCAAAAACAACTGGAGATTCAAAATGCAAACTTAGAGAGTTTAATTCAACAAAGGACGCAGGCGCTTGAAACCAGCCTGAGTAATCTGAAAAGTGCTCAGGATAAGCTGGTTGAATCTGAAAAAATGGCTTCGTTGGGTAACCTGGTTGCCGGTGTAGCTCATGAAGTCAATACGCCCATTGGTATTGCCATTACCGGGACGACACACAGTATTGAACTCGTTAAAGAATTAGAATTATTACTGTCAAATAATCAACTGAGTAAAAGCAAATTTTCAGAATCAATCAGTAATATTAAAACAACAAACGAACTTATCTATAACAACTTAAGCCGGGCCGTTGATCTGATTCAAAATTTTAAGCAAACCGCAGCAGACCAAACCGGGCATACCCGTTATGAGTTTAACCTGGCGGAATACTTTCATAATACGCTTAGCAGCCTTAAACCTATGTTAAAAACCCATAAAGTGACTTTAAAAACCCGGCTTACCGAAGACATTCAAATGTATGCCCCACCCGGTATATTTGCTCAAATCATTACTATTTTAGCGCAAAATGCGTGTTTTCATGCTTACCCTAAAGAACAATCAGAACGTGAATTTATCTTGTCGTTAGAACGGATGGACACAAGGATAAGGTTAACAGCAAAGGACAATGGACGTGGTGTACCCCTAGATTTAAAAAAGCGTATATTTGAGCCTTTTTATACCACTAACCGTCAGGGCGGTGGAACAGGACTGGGTTTATCTATTTTATATAATCTGGTTGCCAGTCAACTAGACGGTGATATCAAGTTGCTGTCTGAGCCAAATCAGGGCTGTGAGTTTATTCTGACCTTTCCCATGGTGCTCAGTCGTTTTAATAAAAATACGCCTGATTAAACATAAACTAGCACACATGCCTGCTAAACATTAGATTAAAGCCAAAATAAAAAATACCGCATCAGATGCGGTATTTTTTAGTGTTTTAGTGGCTATTCGACTGACGTTTATTCCCACTCGATTGTTGCTGGCGGCTTGCCTGAAATATCATAAACTACGCGCGAAATACCATCTATTTCATTGATAATTCGATTCGAGACATGGCCTAAGAATTCATATGGCAGATGTGCCCAGATAGCCGTCATAAAGTCGATTGTTTCAACGGCACGCAATGAGACAACCCAATCATATTTACGCGCATCACCCATAACACCAACTGAGCGAACCGGCAAGAATACAGTAAACGCCTGACTCACTTTGTGATATAAATCGGCTTTGTGTAATTCTTCGATGAAAATTGCATCTGCGCGGCGCAATAAATCACAATATTCTTTTTTGATCTCGCCTAATACACGTACCCCTAAACCCGGACCCGGGAAAGGATGACGGTATAACATATCGTACGGTAAACCTAATTCCAGACCAATTTTACGCACTTCATCTTTAAACAACTCACGAAGTGGTTCAACCAGACTTAGCTCCATATCTTCCGGCAAGCCACCTACATTGTGGTGCGATTTAATCACATGTGCTTTACCGGTTTTAGAGCCTGCAGATTCAATGACATCTGGATAAATTGTGCCTTGAGCAAGCCATTTTGCAGTGGTCAGTTTTTTAGATTCTTCATCAAAAATTTCAACAAATACATGACCAATAATCTTGCGTTTTTTCTCAGGATCATCTTCGCCTTGTAATGCATTCAGGAAGCGCTCTTCTCCGTCAATATGGATAATTTTAAGACCAAAATGATCGCCAAACATTTCCATAACCTGCTCGCCTTCATTTAAACGCAACAGGCCGTTATCAACAAAAACACAAGTTAATTTATCACCGATTGCCCGGTGTAAAAGCATAGCGGTCACAGATGAGTCCACGCCGCCCGATAAACCTAAGATGACTTCGTCATCACCAACCTGCTCTTTAATACGGGCGACAGCATCTTCTATAATTGAAGCCGGAGTCCAAAGTTTTTCACAGCCACAAATATCAACAACAAAACGCTCTAATAAACGTGTACCTTGTTTTGTATGAGTCACTTCTGGGTGAAATTGCACACCGAAGAATTGTTTTTCTTCGTTTGCAATAGCCGCATGCGGACAACTTGGCGTGCTCGCAATAGTTTCAAAACCAGCCGGAATCTCAACTACTTTATCGCCATGGCTCATCCAGACATCCAGAGCAGCATTGCCATCGTCTAAAATTACATCTTCAATTTGTGCCAATAAGCGGCTTTCTTTAACCACTTCAACTTTAGCGTAACCAAATTCTCTTTGATCAGAGCCCTGAACCTGTCCGCCTAATTGCTGAGACATAGTTTGCATGCCGTAACAAATACCAAATACGGGCACACCCGCATTAAATACATATTCAGGTGCACGGGGTGTATCGGCAGCCGTTACTGTTTCAGGTCCGCCCGATAAAATAATACCGGTAGGGTTAAATTCTTTAATTTGCGCTTCGGTCACATCCCATGCCCAAAGTTCACAATAAACCCCGATTTCACGTACACGGCGCGCGATTAACTGAGTATATTGAGAGCCAAAATCCAAAATCAGGATACGGCTTTCGTGAATATTTTTGCTCATAAAAATTCCACTTTATAAATAACTCAGGCTAGCCTTGGCTAGCCTGAAAAATGAATTCAGTTTTTAACTGTGATTTAGCCTAAACGGTAGTTCGGCGCTTCTTTTGTGATTTGTACATCATGAACATGAGACTCGCCCATGCCAGCTGAAGTAATTTTTACAAATTCAGCTTTCGTATTTAAGGCTTCTACTGTACCACAACCAGTCAGACCCATAGCCGAACGTAAGCCGCCCATTTGCTGGTGAATAATGTTAGCCAGCGGTCCTTTATAAGCGATACGACCTTCAATACCTTCAGGTACTAGTTTGTCTGCTTCATTCGATTTTTGGAAGTAACGGTCACTTGAGCCTTCTTTTTGCGACATAGCACCTAATGATCCCATGCCACGATATGATTTGTAATAACGGCCCTGGAATAATTCAACTTCACCCGGTGCTTCTTCTGTTCCGGCAAACATAGAGCCAACCATCACACAGCTTGCGCCTGCAACCAATGCTTTTGCAATATCACCTGAAAAACGTATACCACCATCCGCAATTACCGGTATACCACGTTTAGCCATAGCCGTTGCAGCATCATTAACAGCCGTAATTTGTGGAACACCACAACCGGTTACGATACGGGTTGTACAAATTGAACCCGGACCTATCCCCACTTTAACAGCGTCAACACCTGCATCAGCTAACGCTTCAGCGCCCGCTGCAGTGGCCACGTTACCGGCGATTAACTGAATGTCAGGGAAGTTTTCACGAACCCATTTAACACGGTCAATCACACCTTGAGAATGGCCGTGCGAAGTATCAACTAAAATAACATCCGCACCTGCTGCTACCAGAGCTTTAACACGCTCATCAGTACCAGCACCCACACCAACCGCTGCACCTACACGCAAGCGACCTAATTCATCTTTACAAGCGTGAGGCTTATTTTCAGCTTTGTAATAATCTTTAACTGTGATCATGCCGGCCAGTTTAAAGTTATCATCAACAACCAGTACTTTTTCAATACGGTGTGTATGCATTAAATCTAAAATGTTAGCCGGGTTCTCACCTTCTTTGACTGTCACCAATTTCTCTTTTGGTGTCATAACAGTAGAGATAGGCAAGGTCACATTTTTCTCAAAACGAATATCACGGGCAGTTGCGATACCAACTAAGTTGTTATCTGCGTCTACAACCGGGAAACCTGAGAATTTAACTTGCTCGGATAAGGCAATTACTTCATGGATTAACATGTCTGGTGTCACTGTAATAGGATCAGAAACGATACCAGATTCATATTTTTTAACCTGACGAACCTGAGCAGCCTGCTCTTCGATTGTCATGTTTTTATGGATAAAACCTAAACCACCCTCTTGCGCTAACGCAATCGCTAGGCGTGCGTCAGTAACCGTATCCATCGCTGCCGATGTCATAGGGATATTAAGGCTAATTTTGCGAGTTAATTGAGTTTTTAAATTTGCCGTATGTGGTAAAACGGTAGAGTGTCCTGGGACAAGTAAAACGTCATCAAACGTTAAAGCTTCTTGTGCGATTCTTAGCATTGCAACTTCTCACCAATATTGATCAGGTATAAACAGTTGCGGCAGAATTTTAACGACTTTATTGCTCTAGGTAAACTAAATTTTTCATTAAAATGGATTATTTAGCAATTATCTTTGCTAAAATTCTTTCTCATTCTCGCAGATTAAAATAACGCCAAGAAAAAGTTCATTTTTTATGACAAATTCGCAACAAATTTTCACGGTATCAAGTCTTAACCAGAAAATAAAAATCCTGTTAGAACAAAACTTTGCTTCATTATTGGTTGAAGCTGAAATATCTAACCTGGTCAAAGCCAGTTCAGGACACTGGTATTTCTCTTTAAAAGATGAAAATTCGCAAGTTCGCTGCGCTATGTTTAAAGGCGCTAACCGTTTTGTTCAGTTTATGCCAAAAAATGGTGAACAGGTTCTGGTACGCGCCGGCGTGAGTTTATATAAACCAAGAGGCGAATATCAACTTTTAGTCGAGTCAATGCAGCCAGCAGGTGTCGGCCAACTCCAGCAAAAATTTGAAGCTTTAAAACAAAGACTTGCACAGGAAGGCTTATTTGATCCAGCAGAAAAACAAGCCTTGCCTGCGCAGATAAACAAAGTCGGTATAGTCACTTCAGCAAAAGGCGCAGCGGTTCACGATATGCTGAGCATTTTAAAACGACTTGCTCCTAATATAGAAATCATACTCTACCCTTGTTTGGTACAGGGTGAACAGGCTGCCACCCATATTTGCCAAATGATAGAAAAAGCAAATGACAACGCCGAATTAGATTTGATTATTGTTGGCCGCGGCGGCGGCTCGATTGAAGACTTATGGGCATTCAATGAAGAATCTGTCGCGTACACAGTACATTACAGTCGTTTACCCATAATCAGTGCTGTGGGTCATGAAACAGATATCAGCATTTGTGATTTAGTCGCAGATGTCAGAGCCGCAACCCCTTCAGCAGCAGCTGAAATTATCAGTCAAAACAGTGTTAAATTAAAAAATAGCCTGCCAAAATTAACACGCCAGCTAATGCTTTCAATTGAGCATTTAGTTCGAATAAAACAACATAACGTCAACCGGCTGGAGTTAAGACTGGGCCAACAAGACCCGGTTAAACAAATGCTCAACAAACAACAATGGCTGGATGAAAAGCTCAATCAATTGCATCACCTGCTGCTGAACAATCAACAGCAAAAGCGGGCCAAACTGAATCAAATGGCTCAAGCTTTATTTGACCAGCATCCCAAGTATAAGCTACAACAAGATAAACAAAACCTTGCAAACTACGCACTCAGATTAAACCAGGCAATTCAAAACCAAATTAGCCAGCTAGACCATCAGCATAGGCTATACGCTGAAAAATTGCAGGCTTATAGCCCACTGGCGACGTTTAGTCGTGGCTACAGCGCAACGTTTGACCAGCAAGGTAATACGATTCAGTCCGTTAAAACCGTCAAACCAGGTGATGAAATTACCACACAGGTTTTCGATGGCAAAGTATTGAGTAAAGTCACCCGGGTTGATTTTTAAAACTGGTAGTAACTTATTTTTATGCTTAGAATACGCCCAGTATTAAATTTGAATAAAGATTGATTGTGCACGAACCTAAGTTTAGTTTTAAGTTTTTTTTGCCTCGCTATTGGATTAACTGGCTGGGCATTGCCATTTTGTATCTGATTTCCTGGCTGCCATATCGCGTGCAGTTGGGGTTGGGTAAACTAGTTGGCAGAGCCTTATACCTTTTAGTAAAAAGCCGACGTAAAATTGCCGCTCGTAATCTCGAAATTTGCTTCCCTGAGTTATCTGAACAGGCACGCAAAAAGCTTCTGATTCAAAACTTCGAGTCAACCGGCATTGCTTTATTTGAAAGCAGCATGGGGTGGTGGTGGCCAAAATGGCGAATCAATCGTTTAGCCCACTATGAAGGACTTGAACATTTAGAAGAGGCATTAAAATCCGGAAAAGGGGTTTTATTTGTCACTTATCATATGATGTGTCTTGAAATTTGTGCTCGCGTATTTGGGCAGACTCATCCGTGCGTTGCTTTTTACCGGCCTCATAATAATCCCTTGATGGAATACTTTCAGTACAAGGGCCGGGCACGTGATAACCGCTATCTAATCGGTGCAAAAAATGTAAAAGGGTTATTAAATGCGCTGGCAGATAACGAAGCCTGTCATTATTTACCTGATCAGGATTATGGTCGCCGCCGCAGCGTATTTGTTCCCTTTTTCGCAGAGCCAGAGGCCTGTACGACAACCGGCACGACACTATTTGCTAAAGAGTCGGGTTGTAAAGTCATCGTATTAATGCCAGAGCGACTACCAAATGGCCAAGGGTATAAACTCACCTTAACACCCGCTTTGGACAATTATCCAAGTGGGGATGACGAAGCGGATGCAGCCCGATTAAATAAATTAATAGAAACCGGCATTATGAAAGCACCTGAGCAGTATATGTGGCTGCACAGACGTTTCAAAACGCGTCCGGACAGAAAACAGCCATCTGTTTATAAATAAAATACATAATATGAAGACCTTAGACTAGAATGAAATTATAAAAACTAAATTAAGCTAAGGCTTTCTTAACGTTTTTTACTCATTCGGTTTAATATTCATTTATCTAAAGTGAGGTTCAGGTGCATTATGTTCTTCAGTTGTGGCCGTTGAATCAACTTCAGGTGGCTTAATCTTTAATTGTTGCTATTTAGCATAATTATTGGCAAGCTCATTTAACACAGTTAACAGGGTTAAAGTCTGACGTATTATGTGGTTTTGGATTAGGCACTTATCTGCTGCAGTTCTCTTGATTATTTTAGGGGTTTACATTGTTGTAAGCGACAACCCTTTTACCCGCTCTGAGGCCGATATAGGTGAAAGCCAAAGCGAGCAAAGCAAAGCTTCATCCGGAACCAAAACCGCTGAAGGCTTTGCTAACTTTTATAGTGCGCTCAAAGCTAAAATAGATGCCGGTTTAGACCCTGCCCGTGAAAAGTACGTTATTGAATTAAAACGAGCCAATACGACACTGACTGATGAGTTAATGAGAATTGGCCCTGCCGTTAAACCGATTGCCGCCAACTGGGTTGGTCCTTTTCGAAACAGGCGTTTTGTCGAAGGTGATACTTTAAGAAGCAGAATGATAGATATTGCCGAAGAAGAACACATGAGTCTGATATGGTGGTTAGAGAGAGATTTTGTGGTCAAACTGCCATTTCGGGTCGAAGAAACCGCAGTCGGCACTTTATACAAAATGAGTACAGCGATTGACTCAGATTTTGAACGAGACGTTCACAGTTATTTTTGTCCCACTCAAAGAGCGCTTGTCATTACCGATACGGTTGAACATTATGTTGTGGAAAACTGTATGCCTGCGCGTTCAAGTAATACCCAGCGATGGCGGTTGTTTTAATCTCAAGATTGTACTACCGGTAAAATTGATAACACGACCAGAATATAAAAATCTCAATCAAATCATACTTTGACAAACTGACCGTCTTTATAACCTAAGCAGGTATTTCTCATGTCATCTTGAGCCACATAACGAAGCTGCCCCATTCTCAGTTGTGTTTTACTAAAAAGCTCACGACTGGCATAAACACTGACTTCATGCATGTGTTTCTCAATTTGAGCGGTTAAATGATCAATCGCTTTGCTGTACTTTTTAAATTCTTTATCGTGTGCTTTATATGAGGCTATCGTTTGCTCAATCAGATTCGCTTTGTTTTCACAAGCTTCATCTTCACGCAAATGCTCCCACGTTGCTCTGATATCCTGCAATATGGTTTCTTTGGTTTTACGAATCTTGATTAGGGTCTGCTTTTTTTCCAGCTTTTTGTCCAGTTCAGGATAAAGGTGAAATATCGTATGGGTGGACGCAAGCGCACCTATAGTCGCGCATCTGACCCCTTGTTTAACCGAATAAAAGCCACCTACAATTTTACCCGCCGGAGATTTTTCAGTGCCCCCATAAATACTCTCAGCGCTTATCCTTGAATGCAGAACCTGCCCCTGAAACTGAACCTGCTTACCTGCTTTAATCGAGGCGCTTTGGATATATTTAGCACATATATTACCTGTCACTTTAACATTACAATGAAAATGAGCCTGTTCGAGATCACTGTCGTCATCGACTTTACGCCCGATAATGCCCTTCATTACCGTTAAATCACCATCAATATCCAGCTCTGCGTTTTCAACAAAACCGCCAATTGTGACGTTGCCGCTGGCTTTTAATCGCATCCCTTCTGACACGTCACCGTTAACAATCACCCCCCCTTCAAAATCGATATGCCCGGTCGATACATCTACTTTTTGCAATTCGAGTACATTATCAACCCGTGCACCTTTTTCAAAGGTGTAAGGAATACCATGAATTTCAGCAACCAGTAGATTAGGATCCTGACTACTGATACAGGCACCCGTGCCAATTTCAAAATCCAACTCCTGTCCCGGCTCGGCTAATACTGAGTTACCGCAAACATCAAAACCCGCCCGACCATTAGTTGGCGGATGACGTTTCACCAGAGGATCACCAGGCTTGACTGAAACCAATGCCCCCAGATCACGCATATCCACTGTGCCTTTATCATCCACTTCTTGAGGTTGAAGCACTCTGTCTTTAGCGGATTTGGCAACACTTTCAAAAACACTGTCTAAGCCTTTTTCAGGTAACTGCCCTCTGGCTATAATCGACTGATAAATTTCACCTTCAGGCCCAACAATCGCATTTTGCGCCAGCGCTTTCACAACTTCGACATCTATCCCCATGGTAACGCCCATTTTAGCAGCGCAGCGAACAATTTGTTTATCCGTTAAATTGGGACCACCAAATGCTGAAGTCAGCTCAACACTGGCACTCATCTTATCGTCAGCCACTCTGACATTAATTTTGGCAGGACGAGCTTCCGCAATCGCAAATTTCACTTCTTTGTTAAATTGTTTCGCTGTGAAATACTGGGTTAATAAAGCGACGGCTTTAGAAGCTTCTTCAGGAAAATAAAAAAAGGATTTATATTCGGATTCTTTAAACTGTTTTTCAATACTCGCATCTGTCGGCAATGACTCGCCTTCAATACAGGACGAAACAAGAAAAAGTTTGTTATTATTTTTATCAAATTCAAATGCCAAGTTTGACATAGCACAGTCCGTACTCTACAGCTTAATAAATGTTTACAACTTTAAAACATATCACAGTCAGTTAACCTAAATCCAGACTTAAATCATATAATATGTGGCTTTTCATTGAACATTTTAAGCACAATTTTGTTGTATATTTATTTTTACGTTTAAAACAGGCTCATCCACTTAAATTATTCTGCTTATCCTCCGCTGCGTATAAGTAGAATTGAAGTAAAATTAGATTTTATTTTCTGAACATAACGCCACAATTTTGCATTTTACGTTTGCATTTTACGCGCCAATCTGGATAGTTTTTCGACCATCAAGGCATTTTTGTTGCTAATAGCTGGCTATTGGTAACAAACATAACGCTCAAAGGCAGAAAAATAGACTCGTTGGCAATTTTATTATGTGCAGTTGAAGTTGATTAGCTAATTTTTCGGCTCACATCATAAAGCGTGACAGATGCAGCTTGCTGATGCGCTTTTAAAAGATGGATAAATTCGTTCACTGGGCGGTCTATCGCCGTGTCCGGAATTAAGATATCAAATCCACTATATAATCTAAGATACTTCATGCGATGGGCAAACATGCCTCTTAATCCTTTATAGATGTAACCATTTTTTGCTTTATAAGGATCTGTATTTAAAGAAAGCTCAGAAGGGCTTTGATTCAAATCATGAAGATTTGATTTTAAATACTGATGGAAGGTCGCTCTTTGCTCAATCAGTAAATGTGAAATAAGGCGTAAACTCACAGCAGGCAGAATCTTTTCTGGATCTTTAAGTTTTACGCCAATAAAAGCCAGTTCATGTGTTTCAAAACCTTGATTAATTGTTGGAATACCAATTCGTTGAACATTATCCCATTCAATTAACAAAAAGCCCTTTTTATGGTGGTAAAGCAGACCTTGCCCATTCAACATAAAGCTATAGTCTGGTTCCTGAATTTTACAGACTGCAATAATAAACCCAACAATACAGGCGCTCATTAAAAAAATGAGCGGAAGCTGTGCATAATCAGAAAACTCAGCATATAAAATAGCACATGCTATAAAAGACAGGATACTTAAACAGGCCAAGCTATAACCATTTCGCTTAGTCATGGAGCGTATATATTGTGTACCTAAACCTGATGACATCTTAAACTCCGGTTTATGACAGCTTCTAATTTAATGTATACAGCACGTACCATAACATTAATCCCCCCCAAATTATAATCAATCGCCATTTACGACAGACGGGGCAATCCGGCCACAATATTTTTTTTAACTGTTTATTCATACGTTGTTTTGTTAGTCGTAAAACGACTTAAACCACTGGTTAACTGTAGTTCATATTAGAGGGTATCCCCAGCTAGAAAGCCAATCTTTTTTATTTATTTGATAAAATGAGAGCCAGTCAGCAATTTCGGATAAAACAGAAAAGTTATATAAATGTGTACATATTGGGTAGGTTTTTGCAGACTGGATTAGAAAAAATACAAGATTAAAGATGATAATCAATATCATTTAGCATATAATCTGGGTTTTATTCGTGTCTTATTCAGGGGGAAGGTATGACTTTAAACTTAGTGAATGTAGGTGAGTCAGTTAGAGTAGTTTCGATAGCCCCAAGTCAAGTAGGCTTTCGCCGTAAATTATTATCACTTGGCATGACGCCGGGCGCACAAATTAAAGTGAAACGACTGGCGCCACTTGGCGACCCAATGGAAATTGAAGTGCGCGGATTTAATCTAAGCCTACGCAAAGCTGAAGCCGAAACCATCTTAGTTGAGAAGTGTTAATTAATGCAAAATAAGTTATCTATTGCTGTAATAGGCAACCCCAACTGCGGAAAAACCACCCTCTTTAATGCACTAACCGGCGCAAAACAAAAAGTTGGCAACTGGTCTGGTGTAACCGTCGAAAAAAAGACGGGATATTTTAACCTGACCCAAAATGAAAGCGTAGAACTGGTTGACCTACCCGGCACCTATTCATTGGATATTGAAGATCAAGAACTCTCTATTGATGAAAAAATTGCCCGTGATTACCTGAGTTCAGGCCAGTCCGATCTGGTATTAAACGTTATCGACTCCTCTCATTTAGAGCGCAGCTTATATCTAACCATTCAGTTACGTGAACTCGGTGTACCGGTTTTAGTTGTGCTGAATATGTCAGATATCGCGCACAAGCGCGGAATTTCGATTGATGAAGATAAGTTAAGTCAGATCACAGGTGCGCCTGTGGTCAGTATCAGTGCCAGTAAAAAAACCGGTATCGACAAACTCAAACACGCTATTCATCAATATTCGGGTTCACAACTGGATAGTTTTGATCTGGATATTTCTGATTCTATTGAAATAGCAATAGAAGAGCTTCAAACCGAATATGGCTTGACACCGACTCAGGCAAAATCCCTATTAGAAGGTAATTACGATAAAAAAGCAGCGGTAGACTGGCTGTCACAAAGTGAAACTGTTTTTAACGAGTTGAATGAAAAACTCGAGCAGGATTTAGCCACTTACCTTGCTTCAAAACGCTACCAGATAGCGCAAGACTGGGTTGCACAAGCGGTTCAACAAACCGGTGAAACGAAAACCAACTTGACCGACAAAATCGATAATATAGTGCTTAACCGCTGGTTGGGCATACCTGTCTTTTTAGGCATGATGTACCTAATGTTTTTATTTGCGATTAGTTTTGGCGGCGCGTTTATCGACTTTTTCGATATCTTATTTGCCACGATTTTTGTTGATGGCTCGGCCGAGTTATTAACCGGAATAGGATTGCCCGACTGGATGGTTATTATATTAAGCCAGGGGCTTGGCGGCGGTATTCAACTGGTTGCCACTTTTATTCCGGTCATCGCGGGTTTATATTTATTTTTATCCGTTATTGAAGATACCGGATATATGGCGCGCGCAGCATTTGTTATGGACAGATTGATGCGGGCTTTGGGTTTGCCGGGTAAATCCTTTGTCCCTCTGATTATCGGGTTTGGCTGTAATGTACCTTCAGTCATGGCAAGCCGTACCCTAGATACTCATAAAGACAGACTACTGACAATTTCCATGTCGCCTTTTATGTCATGTGGCGCTCGTTTGTCTGTATATGCGCTGTTTGCTGCGGCATTTTTTACGCATACCGGCCATAATCTGGTCTTTATGCTGTATTTGTTAGGTATAGTGATGGCTGTCTTAACCGGTTTATTACTGAAGCGAACCTTGTTTAAACCCACTTTATCTCCTTTTGTCATGGAGCTTCCTGCATACCATGCCCCGTCTATTAAAAATGTATTGATTAAAACCTGGGATAAGCTTTATGGATTTATCACTCGGGCAGGTAAAACCATTGTTATAGTTGTAACCTTGCTCAGCTTTTTAAATTCATGGGGCACAGACGGCAGTTTTGGTAATGAAGATTCTGAAAACTCTGTACTGAGCCAAATCAGTAAAACCATCACCCCAGTATTTAATCCGATAGGCATAGAAGAAGAAAACTGGCCTGCAACAGTCGGTATTTTCACTGGTATTTTTGCCAAAGAGGCGGTTGTCGGTACATTGGATGCTTTATACGCCCAAATTGGTAACACAGATTCAGTTGATGAAGAAGCCAGTGAATTCGATTTAATTGCCGGTATTAAAGAAGCATTTGCAACCATTCCGGCTAATTTGACAGATGTAGCCCATAACCTATTGGATCCCCTGGGGTTGGGTATTATTCAAAATGAGGGTATCGAGGCAGCTGCGGCTGAACAGGAAGTACAATTATCCACCTTTCAGGCTATGGGTAATCTATTTAACGGTTCCATCGGCGCATTCGCTTATCTCGTATTTGTTTTACTCTACACGCCCTGTGTTGCTGTAATGGGTGCCATGTATCGTGAAGCGGGCGTCAAGTGGATGAGCTTTATTGCCTTGTGGTCAACCGGTCTGGCTTATATAACAGCCTCTTGCATATATCAAATAGCCACTTTTTCTGTTAATCCAACCTTCAGTGCAAGCTGGTTACTGGGTTGTTTAATAGTATCATTATCTGCTTTTTGGGCGATGCGGCGACACGGCAAAAAGATAGCTGAAAAAGAAGCACTGATCATTCCTGTTGTTAATGTGCATTAGCTCTTCAGGCTGTTAGAAAATGATAAAAAAGCGATTTGGTTATCCACTAAGTCGCTTTTTTGTTTTCAAAACCAACATGTGTACACCACAAAACCAAATTGCGATATCCAATTTGTATTTGATGAAAAAATAGTTAGACTAAAACAAAACATTTTAAAACTGTACGATGAGAATAATAAAAACAAATTTCAGGCTATCTGTAATTGCGGGTCTGGTTTTAATGCCCTCTCTGGTCTATTCGCAACAGAGCATTTCACTGTATCAGGCACAAAGCAAAGGCGATACTGATTCAAATGCTTTGGGTTTAAATTATCTATGGCAATTTGACAAATTTGGCTCTGCTTCGGTCGGATATAACGAATTTGATGATGTGTTAAATACACAAACCAAATCGGATAATAGCAAATTATCACTTATCAAGCTGGGTTATGCCTATCCGATTCAATTAAACAGCTATGTTGAGCTAGAATTAGCGGCCAATGGCTTGTATTCTTTATCTGAACTACAGATAAATGAGCAGACAAAACATTCACAAGGCAGTCTCGGGCTAAGTTACTCAGCAGGTTTAAACTGGAAACTTAGTTCAAACTTAAGCTTAAAACTAGGGTTAGAAAAATATCAGGGGCTGGATAATCTCACAAACCTATCAACCAGCTACATTGGCCTTAATTATCGATTTGCCAGCCGCGCTTCCCAAAGCCAATCTTCGGCTGATAGTAGACCGTCTCTGGCTCAGCCCACACCTAAAATAAGTCATGGACAAAATTATGACAATCTTAAAAATATCAGTAACACAGAGACACAAGCCCCTAAGACCCATATAACAGAGCAAACTGAAATTCAGCCAGAAGTAAATTACAAGCCGGTAAAAAACCAAGAGAAAGATCAGGTAGACACTCAAAAGCAATCTATTCAAACTACCTCTGATCTGATGGCAAAGTATATGATTCAGGTAGGCGTCTTTGCCCAACAGGTCAATGTTGAGGTCATAACCCGTCAACTGCAAAATTTAGGCTATCAGTACCAATTAAAACAGAGCAATCAGTTAACCAAAGTATTAGTTACAGGAAAAAATAAAGCAATCCAGAATAAGGCTCAGGCAACAACCTATCTCAAAGAGCTGAATCAGGCGCTGGATATATCCGGTTTAATCAGAGCGGTCAAATAATCCAGATTGACTTTAAATAAAGTGGCTTCAACTTAAACGCGGAAAACAATCGAATGTATTTTGCCAAAGGATCTGGCTTAACTGAGATTTATCTGTTGATTTCAACTGCGCCATCACTTCAAAAATTTCAGGTAAAAAGGCGGGCGAATTGCTTTGCCCTTGCCTGCCACAAATTGGCATGTCCGGCGCATCTGTCTCCAGTAAAAAATGGCTTGAATCCAATTTTCTGACAACCTCCCGGGTCTTAGTAGCACGCGAATAGGTAATGGTACCGCCGATCCCCAGTTTAAAGCCAAGTTCAATTAAACGATAAGCCTGTTCAATGCTGCCAGAAAAGGCATGTACCACACCGCCATATTCAAAGTGATGAGCACGAATTATCTGGCAAATGGTATCTATACTTTTTCTGTGATGAATAATAATCGGCATACGATGATGCTGAGCCAGTTTTAATTGCTCAATAAACAATGCCGCTTGCTGTTTAGCATTTCCCTGCTGTTTAGCTACAAAGTTATCAAGTCCAATTTCACCTACAGCAATGCAAGTATCATCTTGTTGAATAGCAGTTTCCAAAGCAAATAAATCCGCGTCAATGATATGTTCGTTTATAAAATAAGGATGTAGCCCAAATGCATAATCTAACCGACAGTGAGTATCTGAATATTTATTTTTCAGTTTTTTTAACTCAGTCCAATTATTTTTGCTAATACCCGGCATTAAAATACGCTTTACCTGATTTTTCTCACACTGACTAAGCACCTGAATTAATTCAAGTTTTTTTGATAGCAAATCTAAATGACAGTGACTGTCAAAAAAAATCATAAAAAATTCCTTGAAAACAAAACGACCAGCCCTATATCTAATTCAGACGCCGATAACGGGTCTACACCGCCAGCCCGCTAGGGTGGCACTTAAAACTAATAAACATGCTTAAATAGCGTTACATATTGCTTAATAGTGAGGATATGATTATGAAAACTTTAGACTTTACTCCATTATACCGTTCATTCATTGGTTTTGACCATCTTGCAAATATGATGGATGCGGCTGCACGCAGTGATAAATCAGCTGGTTATCCGCCATACAATATCGAATTAACCGATGAAGATAAATACCGAATCACTCTGGCTGTTGCTGGTTTTAGCAATGAAGAACTCAATATAAACTTAGAAAATAATACGCTGACAGTGACAGGTCAGAAAGCCAAAGCAGACTCAGATGACGCCGAAAAACGTTTTATCTACAAAGGTATTTCAGCGCGAAACTTTGAACGCAAATTTCAATTAAGCGATCACATAAAAGTCAGTGGCGCCGATCTCGAACAAGGTTTGCTACATATAGATTTGTACCGCGAAGTGCCTGAAGCACTTAAGCCAAAATCAATTCCAATTGGCGTTAAACAACCTCAAGACCTGTTGGAAGATAAATAATTCAAGATCTAAGGCCGCTTTATCAAGCGGCCTTTTTAGTTTAATGCTACCTATCTCAACACTAAACTTGTAACGTCCTCTATGTTTCTTTTCAAACGGTGATATTTAATCACATTAAAATCGCAGGAGTAGCTGAGTTTTTAAAGACTCAAAACAATGAAAAACGCTCCTAAAAGGACCAATTTGACTAAACCATAAACGCTCAAGTTTAACCATTAAACCCGATTCAACATTCTGCAGGCTTATAATAAAGCCTGCCACCAGCGATGGGTTTCAATTGAATCTTTAATTTGAACAACCTGACCAACAAGCGGTGTTGTCAAAGTCAGATTTTTATTTTCTGCCAGTTGATTAACTCTCTCTAACGGGTCATACCAAGCATGAAATGCCAGGTCAAAAGTGCCGTTATGAATTGGCAACATTACCCGCCCCTGCAAATCCACATGAGCCTGCACACTTTGCTCAGGTGTCATATGAATTTCAGGCCAGTCTTTATCATAGGCGCCGGTTTCAATCAGAGTTAAATCAAAAGGACCATATTTCTGGCCTATTTTTTTAAATCCGTCAAAGTAACCTGAGTCACCGCTAAAATATACACTTTCATCTGGTGTTTTAATCACCCATGAGCCCCACAAGCTGGTATTTGAATCACCCAGTGCACGACCTGAAAAATGACGTGTTGGCGTAAAAACCAAAAGTGCTTTGTCAGTGTTAAATTCCTGCCACCAGTCAAAAGTCATGACTTTTTCCGACTCAACGCCCCACTCTATTAAGTTATTTTCAACACCGAGCGGCACCAAAAATTGACTGGTTTTATTGGCTAATTGCTTGATCGCTGACTTATCTAGATGATCATAATGATTATGTGAAATTAACACCCGGTCAATTTCAGGCAGATCAGCAATTGAAATCGGGGTTGGGTGAAAGCGTTTTGGCCCCATAAATGAAAACGGAGATGCACGTTCAGCAAAAACGGGATCTATCAGCCAGAATTCGCCATAGACTTTAAGTAAAATAGATGAATGACCGAGCTTAATCAGATGAAGTTTATCATCACTTAAATTCAATAATTGAATTTTACTTAATGTCTTTATCGGTATTTCGCTTTCAGGAACAGCATTAACTTTTTTCTCAGTAAAAAAGCGATAAAAAATAGCCAGTGTTTTCCCAATACCACCATTTTCAACAGGCTTATCATTATAAAACTTGCCCGCTTTATATTGACTGGAGGTATATTCCTGACTCAAAGTTGCCAAATTTTTATTCACTGTACATGCCCCTATTATCAGGATTAAAACTAGCACTAAACCTAAGCTACCGACCTTGCTTAACATTCAACCTCCAAAAGTAAACTACACTGACGAGTTTACTTACTACAAATAAAAAGTAAACTCTAAAGTGCAATTTTTATTAAATCCGCTAAAATGGCTTTGAATGGACAGAGGTAAAAATGAAATTATCAGATAAAAAAAGACAAGATATTTTAGCCGCAGCTGAACAATTATTTTATAAACAAGGCGCTGAATATACGAGTATGGATCAAATTGCCAAGCAGGCAAATGCTTCAAAACGTACGGTTTATAATCACTTTGAAACCAAAGAGGTGTTGTTTCAGGCTATTTTGCTGAATATGTTTGAACGTGTAGAAGCGGTCAATACAATATCTTTTTCAGCTGACATGGATCTGAAACAACAATTAACAGCTATCGCAAAACAGGAAAGTGATTTATTAAAATCAGACAACTTTTTACGTATGGCTAGAGTTGTTTTTATGCAAATGCTGAAACAACCCGAATTAGCCAAACAGCTCGGAAATAATAAAATTGGGTGTATGCGTTTTTTAGAATCATTTCTTCAAGAGGCAGTTAATAACGATAGTCTCAAAATCGATAATATCGAATTCGCCGCTAAACAATTTGTTTACCAGCTGAAATCTTTTATTTTTTACCCCAGACTCTACGGGTTTGAAATTCCAACGCCAGCGCAAGAAACACAAATTATTGAAGAGATAATTGCTATGTTTTTAGCAAGATACGAGAATCGCAGCGCAAAGGTTTAGAAAATAATAAAACAAGCGAATCGGCTTGGAACAGGGTTCTACTTATATTTTAGCGCTTCAATTTCAAGCTTTTTCATTTCTTTTTTATGATTTAAATATAAGACCAGCATAGCAAAGCCAACTCCAAAAATGACGCAAATACTTAAAAATGCCCAAAGGTTAATATCCATATTTGACTCTATACTGTTTGATAAATAATATTTTAATTTAGCATCCGTTTAAACTTAACCCGAATTTAAGATTTGTCCAGATAAAATGAGTTATCTCAGCTTTGCCTATCAAGAGTGGAAAGACCACCAGAACTAGCTGGCAGGTCTGTTCCAACTCAAAACTTTGCTTCTATTAACCTGACGATTTAACTGGCCAGTACTGTTTAACAGCCCCAATCAACATAATCAAAAAACAAGCGGTAAATAAATAATACAGAGTATTATCAGGCTCTGCCTGATGATTATTTTGCTGCTTTTCGAGCTTTTGTCCACTCACCTGCTCATTCATGGCGTTTGCAGACTCTGCAAGGCTTGCCGGCACTTCTGGTGCAGGCAAAGTCAGGTTTAATCCAAAACCAGAGGCGCTCTGCTCTACAAAAGATTTTAGCTTTTGATTATCCACCACTAAATCATATTGGGTTACCAGGGTTTGATAACGCTCAATGATATTTTTAAGCGTTTCACTATCTGCCTGCCAGTATTCTTTTCGATTAGCTTCTATCATACGCGCCAGCATATCAGCTTGAGCACCTGGATTTACTTGCTCAAACCATTCATTAATATCCAACTCTAGTTTATCTTCAACATAAACCTGATAAAACTCGTTCCATTGATCACCACGGACCAGGTTCGGATCCATCACCTGCCAGCCAAAAAAGTTATTCAAATTGCTCGCCATAGTGACAGCCCCGCTATACCCCTCTTTTTTCATTTCCTCAATCCAGCGCTTATGGAAATTGCGAGTTCTTAATTCTTTGGCTAAAAAAGTAGCCGCATTTTCCGCTTTGGCATTGCTGGCATCTCTTAAGTTACTAATCTGCATTTGTGGCGATTTACCGTCTAAATTTCGCACAGCCAGCGCCAATCCACCAAAATACTGAAAAGGATCGTCCGAACTTAACATGCCAAAAATATTAGAAGACCGTGAAAATACAGCGACATCGGTTCCAGATAAAGTCTTTGCATACAAATTAACATCACTGAATTTTTCGCCCCAGCGGCTATTGTCTTCTCCATAGAGATAGCTCATTCTGGATAAATACAAATCTGCTAACTTACTGTCTTCTTCCCAAGAATCAGACGCTATCGCAGAATCACCTAACCCGGAACCATAATTACCCGATTCATTCGAAAAAACTCTGATGCTGGATAAGTACTCAGCTTCATCCACTGCTATCCCTGATTCGACTAATTCAGTTTTAACCTGTTGGCTATTGTCCCAAAGTGAATTATTTTCTTCTTTTAATTCGGTGATTTCACGAATCGCTTTTGCCAGCCACAAGATCACATTAGGAAAGGCATCTCGGTATAAACCTGTAGCGGATAAAACCACATCCACTCGCGGACGTTTTAATTCACTTGCCGGAATAATTTCAGTCCCTGTGACCCGCCCGTCACGGCTCCAGACCGGCTTAACACCAATGGCCGCTAAAACTTGCGATTCGAGTACACCATAATGACGCATAGTTTCCATTGACCAAAGAGAAAATGCCAGTTTATCCGGATAGCGCCCATGTTCTTGATAATATTCAGAAATTGTATTTTCTGTTAGTTCTTTTCCCTGCTCATAAGCGGCTTTGGTTGGTACACGTGAAGGATCAAAGCCATATAGGTTATAACCGGTTGGCAATGAATCAGGGTGACGAATCGGATCGCCGCCGGTTTTAACCGGAATATAAGCCCCCGCTAATGCAGCCGATAAATGCGATAACTCTTTAATACCGCTTATGTTTTGATACATCTGTCTTGCTTTTTTAATCTTTGCCAGCAATGATTCAGGCAGATCATCAGCGGCTTTTCCGTCTATAACATAGTCTTCAATCAGGCGATATCCGGGTATATCAGTCAGTTCAGTGGCATAGCCCTTATGCTCGACCATGTCTTTATTATGTTTATGCTCACCTGCCTCATGATGATGTTCAGCTTCAAATTCAATCGAAATCTGACGGAAATCTTTGCCCAACATCTGGACTATAGTGGACACTATGAGCGGTTGCTCGGGCAACTCTCCAAAAGTATGCAAACCCAGTGGCTGATTTTGCGTTGCCAAATCTTCCATATATATATGCAGTGCATCTAAAAACGCGTCAAACTCTGCATCTATTTTTGCTTGTTTCCAGCCTAAATCCTGACAAATATTAACTTCAAAGCAGCGTTTAATCAGATTATTCGCTGTTTTTTGTTTAACGCCGCCCTGATCCATCGATTTATACTGATGCATTAACTCATGTAAATCGGCCACTTCATCCTGTAAACCAGCAGCTGCGAATGGCGGTGTCATATGTGAAATCACAGTTGCACTGCCTCTGCGTTTAGTCTGCATAGCTTCACCTACATCATCCACTATAAAAGGATAAATAACAGGTGTATGCCAGGTCGCTAAATTACTTTGATCGTATAATGACAGACCTCGTTCTTTACCCGGTAAATATTCATGTGAACCATGTGTGCCCAAATGCACAATCGCATCGCTGGCCCAATATTGTCTGGCATAATAATAAGCCGCAAGATAATAATGATTCATCGGAATCGATTCTTTGTGATAGTACTTTTGCTCATCATCCTCATTCTCCGAACGCGGCGGTTGACGCATAACCAGCATATTGCCGTTTCGGATTCGCGGGATCACAAAGTACTTTTTCCCGTTTTGTTCAACAGTCATAAAACTTTTTGAACCGGCTTCTCCCCAGAATTCATTAATCGGTGTTTTCACCTTTTCCGGTAAGCGATTAAACCAGGCCAAATAATCGTCTAACGGTAATAACTCAGCGAGATCCTCTTTAATTAATTTATCCAGTTCATAACTTCGATAAAACGGGCTCAAAATAGCATCCACTTTATCAGTGAAATAATCACTGTTCACCGGATTAATCTGATAACCCTCCTGATTCAACATATTAGAAATACTGCGTAAACTTTCAGGTATATTTAAGTAAGAAGCACCCACATCACTGTCACCCCAAACCATGACGGTTATTTTTTTATCCTGATTATTTTTCTGTTTCAACGTTGACCAGTTAGCGGCCCGTGAAACTAAATGATCAAGCTGATAATCAATAATCTGGGTTTCACCTGACTGAGGGTCCCGGCCCGCTACGATTATCGGATCAATCACACCAGCGGATTCAGGCATCACCAGTAAAAAAGGTGCCATATTAGGCGTAATTCCCTGCGAACTGGCTTCCCAGTCTGTCGAAGAGCCATCATAATAAGTCAGCCCTTGTAAAATCGGCACAGCCAGACTTTCAAACTCAGCTTTTCGTTTATTTGCCCAGTGAATTGAGCGGTAATTAATAATCGCATCAATTGCAACCTGGCCGTCCAGCTTTAATAAATAGCTATAATCTTTGGCAGCCGGGCTCAGATCAAAATAAAATGCGACCGGCGTAACACCTTTTGCTTCAAGCTTTGAAATGGTTTCATCAACCAATCCCGTATTATCAGACTCAATTAAATTGCGGGCGAACAATATACCAACACGGGGTTGACTGAATGAATGAGGCGCATTGGCCTGAGTCTCTTGCACGACTTTGTTTTCAGCAAAAGCTAGATAATCTGGCAATCGTTCAAAGACCTTATTTTCAGCTTTCGGGTGATAGATTCCGGATTCCGGGAATATTACCGGCGGTAATACCGTTTTTTCGCTTGGCCGGAATAATCGAAACGCTAAAAACCGTGACAGGCGTTTCATATTTTCCTGCCCACCATTTTCATAATAATTTGCAATATCAGATTGCTGTGATTGAGTTAAACCGACATTTAATGTATTGCTCTGAGGCCAATTAAGCGCAATAAACTGTGTTTTATATGCATTAAAAATTGGTTTAGGTAACGCAGAAAATGGGGTAAAACTTGCGCTGGCATCACGCTGAGAAACACCGCCAAAAACCACTAAGTTATGTTTTGAAAATTCAATTTTAGCCAGATTTAAATCTTGCAGATCTTGAGCAGATTTATGAATTAATTCTATACCTTGCTGCTGGGCAGCTTGCTTAAATAAGTTAATTTTAGCCATATTTTTATGGCTGCCACTGACAAATAACATACTCTCGGCAGAAACTGCAAAACTGCTCAGCACACCGATTAACCCGAATAACGCCAATAGTGTCATTCGGGTATACTTAATTAATTGAAACAACATTTTTATCTCATTATTATTCTGATTTTTCAGGAATATAAACTATGGAGCCGTCTGCCATTTTATATGCGACCCCGGCTTTAACGCCCTGCCCCGAGCCAATTTCGCCATTGCTTTTATAGGTTTCTATGGTTTCTCCATTTTTAATCACCATTTCCATATTTGGCTGGCCGGTATTTTTGATAACGGTTACGTTTTCTTCTAAAAAAGGATTCATTGGGTTTTGCGCAATCGCAATCAATAAAGCGGCAATTAAAACCAGAAAAACGTCAACCAAATTGACAACTGACAGTGCCGGATTATTCGCTTCATCTTCATCAAGCAGCCGCATCTTGTTTCTCCACCAGCTCACTTGCGACTTTTGGCACAAACGGAATTAACTGATGCTGTTCATCTGTCAGAGCAACCAGTTCTTCAGCCAGCCAACGTTTTTTAACACTGGCAATCCAGAACGTAATTGAGGCGATAACCAGACCAAAAATAACCGCAGAAAAAGCAATAATAAGGTTGTCACTGATCCCCTGAACGTCGCCATCTGCTAAGCTTTTTAATGCGGGGCCCATGGGTATCATAGTTGCAATCAACCCCAACATAGGTGCCAGTCGGCTGACATTTCTGACCGTCTCTAACTCTTTTAATGCGGCCACATCCAATAAATCTTTATTGACGGTTTTATCCGTTAACTTAGACTGCTTAACTAATTCGGCTAGCGGAAAACCAAGCACTTTCTGTTTGTGATCGCCGCTTAAAAACTGCTGAAAACCAAACTGATTTTGCTTGCGCTGAAGGGCTTGTGCACCGCACTGGCCAATTGCATATAAACTGTAAACAAACAGAATGACGAGTAAAAAAAGTACCGGTGCCATAAAAAAGTCTGACATCAGGTACATAATATTTTCGATTTGAGTGATCATAATTTAATAACTTGCCTGTAAATACAAGGAGCCTGTGGCTGACAAATGCAGCGACAGGCTAAAAGAAAATAAAGAAATCTTATTCAGTGAGCGGATCTGCGCGGAAGTTGTAGTTGCCGGATTCACCAGCTTCATTGTAATAACTGGTAATTTGCAGTTTATAAGTCGCGTTTGCTGTTTTTACGATATAGACACCATACTGTGACCACAATTTATGATTGCCTTCAAGGCTGTAGGCGTACCACTTGGCATTATCAAACGCACGCTCATTATAAACGTCTGATTGGAAATAATAATAACGTAGAACACTGGTATCAATGCCACTGTGCTCGTTTGTAAAATCCTGTATGGCCGTCGCATCGCCTGCGATATGCATTTCAAACTCAGCTGCATTATTATCTGTATTACATGGCAGTTGAATATCCCATGCATCTGTAGCGGCGACCATGGCTTTTAAATCAAAGTCGATATAAACGCCTGAATAACTGGCACAAGCATTAATGGCGTCAACGCTTAATTCTGTTTCAGGCTCAAATTCGCTTTCGGATAACCCCTGGTTGGCAATGCCCAGTGTAAATGCCGCTAGACCTCGACCCTCAGTGGTCACATCTGTGACACGGAATTTACTAAAAGCATCGTCTGAATTCACAATAAAATAGTGATCATCAGCGGCGGATACGACATGAGTTTCCATATCATAATGATAAAACCCATCCAAAATAGAAAAGCTTTGATCAAACTTAAATTCAGCTTCATCTTCCGGCAGATCAGCTAAACTCACAGAAGCGTAATCTTCCAGTTCACTTTCGGCTGTAGCAGTTAAAAACGCTTCCGTAACAGCTGTACCTTCTTCGTCATAAAATGACGAATTATTGCCCGTGTAATAAACTAAAACCATATTATCAGCATGCGTATTTAAATAGACACCGGTACGTTTAAATGCAATGTCCCAGTCGCTGTTAGTCTGTGCTTGCTCAGCCGTTAATTCAATTTGCTTACCGGTTTCCAGATCAAAATACGCATAATAAGATTCAGATGAAGTACCGGTTGAAAAAGGACCATATGTACTGACAACCTCTGTATTATCTTCTTTTTCTTGCTGATCCGGGTTTGAATCTGAACTACTGCTTCCGCAAGCCGCTAATGCAAAAGTGAAACCCGCAACGGGTAACAAATGTAGGTGTTTCATGATTTATCTCTCTATTGATTTTTATAGACTATTAATGCATTCCCTTACTACTATTCCTGCTTAACTTAATTAAAACTGATAATTTGCCCCGACATAAATCCGACGGCTGGATGTAGGCCGCGCATCAAATGCACCCGCGCTGACCCTGCTTTCATCAAGATGAGTATCGAACAGGTTTTCAACGCCCATTCGCCACCCCAGTTGACTTGTTAGTTGTTGAGTAAAATTGAAATTCCAACTGCTCCAATGATTATTGGCAACCTCAGTAAAATCGACAGATACAGCCTCGTCCGCTTGATATAACCAATACAAAAGCAGCTCAATATCATATTGGCTTAAGCTGTAAGCCAAATTGCTTTTAATTTGATGACGCGGACGGTTTGATAAACGCGTACCCGTTTCATCTACAGCTTCTAAATAACTGTAATTGAGCTGATATCGCCAGTCGGTCAAACTGATTTGAGTCGAAACATCTAGCCCTGATATGTCCGCAGATTCGATATTTTGGTAACGGGATATTTCATATGCATAATCAACCGCTGCGGTTGAATCAGCATCGTACTGAGATTCGATTAAATCATCGATTTTTGAAAAATGGGTGTGTACCTCAACTTCTAAGTCGGCCGCTTTATCCCAAATACTCTGGCGCATGGTGAAAGTGGCATTGACGGCGTTTGAAACTTCAGGTTGCAAGGCTTCATTTCCTAATACCATGTACCCTAAATTTCTATGGTCGAAGCGGTAAAAACGTTCTTTTAAATTAGGTACCCGATAGCCCTGACCTATATCAGCACGCCATTCAAGCTGCAATTCATCAAGGGTTTGTTTGATTAACCCGGATAGACTCGCCGCCGAGTGCCAGCCAAATCCGGAATCTTTCTGGGCTCGAATCCCCCCCATCAACTGCCAATTTTTTTCAATCCAGTTTAACTGGCCAAAACTTTCTACACTATTTCGCGTTTTACTCGCGATTTCAGGTTCAGCCGTCTCACTGACACCGACTTTGATTTGGTCCAAACCATCAAAATGAACCACCCCCCCTGATACAAACTCCCACTTTTTGCCTTGCCAAACTGTTTGACCATCCAGCTCAGCCAATAAAATTTCAGTTTTACGCAAGCTACCTGTCTGTCCACTGGTTTCCTGATGCTGCATTAAACGTGAACTAATTTTCCAGGGTTCAGTGCCGGAGCGAGATGAAAAAAGTGTATCAAACTGATGCTGTGACACATCTGACTGATAATACAAAAAGCCATCGGACTGACCCGGAATGCGGGATAATGCTTTTTGCTTGTCTTCTGTAAAATAACGATATTTCAGGCTGGTCCTTACCTCTTTTAATTGTCCGGATAAGGTCAAATCAGCAAACATTTTGTCCGCCCCAATTGCAGATTGCGCAACCGTTTGTTCGTTGTAATCAAAACCTGGGTTGGAGATATATGTTAAATTACTTGCCAAATGCCACTGACTCAGCTGAGTGCCTGTATTGAAGCGAACCTGATGCTCGGGCGGCTCACCTTCAATTTGGTTATTGGTATAATGAGATAACTGAAAGCTAATCCGGGTGTTAATGTCAGCCTGATCTTTGGTGATAATGTTAATGACCCCGCCCATAGCGGCGCTGCCATACAAGACTGCCGCTGTCCCACGCAGTATTTCAATATGTTTGATATTGGCTAAACCAAGCTGATCCAGATCAACTGCTGATCCGGTTGGTGCAATCAAAGGCTGGCTATTAAGTAGAATTAAAACATTATCACTGTCATATCCCTGCATTTGAATCGTATATCCGTCTTTTTGGTTACGGGTGACAACCAACCCGGGTATATAATTTAATGCTTCAGCAAGTGTGCCTTGACTCACTTGAGCAAGCGATTCGATATCAACTAACTGCACAGAAACCGGGGAATCACTTAATAATTTTGCAGTGCGGGTTCCGGATACAACAATTCTTTCTACTTGATTTAACTGAGAGTCGTCAGCGTTTACCTGCGCCAACAAAATACAATTTAGTAATACAAAACCATTCAGGCATTTCAACCTTGACATAAACTACCGTATTTATAATGAGAATTGTTTGCATTATAAATAACAACAGTAATAACGCAAGTGATATTCATTATCATTTGCATTTAAAAGTTTTAATTGGTTAAATTTGCATCCGGTTAAAAAACATTAAAATTTTATAAACCGCCCGCTGAATGAGAAATACAAAACAATAACTCAGGAAAACCCTTTGGTAATATTGGCAATATGGGTGCGCTAAGCTGACTGGAATCATTTTGGGCTAAATATAGCTAAATCAATATAAATTGAGATAATCAACTGGAAGTAAAAGCCATTTAGGCAAGGCAAGTTGGCACAGGCATAGTTGTTCTACGTCAAGCCAACTTAACGCAGAATAAATGGCTTTTAACCCAGCCTCTCAGGAGCCTCACAGACAGTCCACTTCTGTGTTGTATCATTTTGAAAGGTGCCTACATTCCTGCAATGATACGCCTTGAATTGAACTGTCTGTGATGGCTTTGATACTCGCAATTTATAATGATTTAGCTATACTAACTTCAGTGAGGGGGTTGGCAAATCGCTGTGGCTATTTTGTATGGGACTAATAGCCGGTTGAGCTCCCTGATATGTACTGTCAGTTTATGACTATTTATCTGGAGCCAGGGACTGTGAATTTTTGTATTATTTTTAAGCAATAAGTTATAGCTCGATAACTGAACTTTAAAACTTCAAGTATTAAACGTTTACTATTCTCATTTATTTCAGTTTCTAAGCTTAGGTTTTGAATAAAAGCCATGCAAAGCATGTCCACAAAACGAGATAGACAGAGCAAAAATTCAGCCCTAATCAGCCCTAATCAGCCCCACCACCATCTCCGCCGGAGAAAAAATTATCACCACCAGATTTATGCTCTGATGATATTGAAGAATCAACGCCGCCGGAATAGGTTTTATGGTTTGAGTCAGATAAACGAAACTGTTTAACCATTTTATAAATCAGCAGCAGCAGACAGACAATAAAAATAAGGGGCGAGATAACAGACTGAACAGCAGATACAGACTGCAAATCTGTGTAACGCCAACAAAAGAAAGCCATTAATACAACCATTATCCATTTAAGCATTTTCGTTATTCCTTAACGGTCAGATATCGCATCAAACCTGATTGAAAGTTTTAATGAAATCAGGTACTGAGTGTAGCCAGTGTTACTGAGCCTTGCCAGTTACAATACAAAATAAACCCAGCCAGAGACAATCAAAGCAAGCATAATATTAAGCACAACCCCTTCTTTTACCATGGTTTTTATCGCAAATTTATCTGCGCCATACACGATTGCATTAGGCGCGGTTGCCACCGGCAACATAAACGCACAACTTGCGCTAATGGCAGCAGGCACCATTAATAATTTTGGATCCACATCAGCCGCCACGCCTGCCGCCGCCAACACAGGCATTAGCAAAGTAGTGGTGGCTGTATTACTGGTAATTTCAGTAATAAAAGTCACAGAAAGGCAAATTAGCAGAATCATCAAATAGGCCGGCCAGTCTGTCAGGCCAGTTAATAGCTGACCTAATAATTCACTTAATCCGCTGGCATCAAATGCTTTAGCGATGCAAATCCCACCGGCAAATAAAAGCAACATTCCCCAGGGAATATCTGTCGCCGTTTTCCAGTCTAACAAAAAAGCTCTTTTCCCCACTTGTTGAGCGTTTGCGACTGTTCGCCCAGAGGGCATTAAAAACATGAGTAACACGCCCAAAAGTGCAACCGAGCTATCACCGACTTCCGGATTATTAATTAACCCCGACCAACCACCAAAAGGTTCCGTTCTGAATATCCAAAGCATAGCAACCAAACCAAAAATCAGAAGTACGCGTTTTTCAGCAGATGTCCAGTCATTTACCTCGGGCAGATCAAGTTCAACTTGTTTATCCAAACCTCTTCCCAGCCAGAAAGCCATACAGGGGATTGCCAACAGTACCACAGGAAGACCCACTTTCATCCATTCAATAAAACTAACTTCTTCCCCAAATTGCGCTTGATAAACCGCCGCAAAAATAACGTTTGGCGGTGTGCCAATTAAAGTCCCTACACCACCCACACTGGCGGCATATGCAATCCCCAGCAAGAGTACAACCCCAAACCTGGGTTGATTACAACTGGCCGCAATGGCAACCACCATAGGCAATAACATTAACGTCGTTGCTGTATTGCTCACCCACATACTTAAAACAGCAGAGGTGATCATAATACCGAACAGAATTTTTCTAGGCTCAGAACCGCCAAATAAAGTGATCAGACTAACCGCCAGACGCTTATGAACACCACTTTTTTCCATAGCTTTGGACAACATAAAGGCTCCCATCAAGAGCAAAATAACATGGCTGCCAAGCGAAGAGGCTGCCGCTTTATGATCTAAAATGCCAAATAACGGAAATAAAATAATAGGCACCAGAGAGGTAACAGGTATGGGTAAGGCTTCAGTCACCCACCAAACCGCGGTCAGTACAGTGATGGCAATGGTGATAATTATCGTCACAGGCAATTCAAAAAGGTAAGCAAGTATCCAAGCTAATATGGCAATTAAAGGCGCCATACTGATATATAAAAGACTGGGGTTTGATTCTGTTTTCATTCTGATTCGAATAAATCAAGTAAGTGATTTATTCAGTCTAGCGCAATTTTTAACAAACTCAGCTTATTCATATCTATATATACCCGTGCTACTTCAAGCATATTGAGGTAGCACGGGTATAAAAACAGCTTGCGTGATATTGACTTAAATTCAGTTATTTTCAATTAGCAAGCTGTAGGTCGTTTAAGCATTGAAGGTAAGATGTCACTCATAATCAAGCTAAAAAGCTCGTAGCTCAACTAAATGAGCCACAATAAGCCTAATAACAAACAAAACCAAATAAGTAATAACAGGCTTCGCTGAGGCCAGTTTAGTTCAGATTCCCGCTGCAGATAGGCCCGCGCGGTATCGGGCTTAAGTCCGGATAGCAGCGGATTTGCTTGCATGAAACTGAGCAAATAAGCCACAACAAAGCTAATAAAACAGCCAAATACATTCCACCACAACCAGGAAATTTCAGGTAAATATAACCAACAAAGCGCATTAGACAGGATCCCGGCTAACAACCCGGTAACAGCAGCCTTTCCCCCAACCCGTTTTGCAAAAAAGCCTAATAAAAATACGGCCAAAATAGGCCCATTCGCAAGCGAGCCGATTTTATTAATCGCTTCCAGCACGGTAGGTGCAATATCGCCAACAAAAAAAGCCATCACTAACGTAATTACGCCCCAAATACTGGTAATCCAACGCGAATAAATCAGCTCCTTTTTATCTGACCAATGTCCTTTATGAAAACGTCTGACAAAATCTTCCATTGTGGTCGCACTCAATGAATTCAGTACCGAATCCAGTGACGACATGGCTGCGGCAAACAGAGCGACCAAACTCAGGCCAACTAAACCCACTGGCAATGAATTAATCATATACAGAGGCACAGCTAGATTATACTCAGGTACGCCATTTTCAACCGGTAAGGCGGCAATAAACTCGGGTGACTTTGATGCATAAACCGCAATCCCCACACCAACAAAACAATAGAGCAATACCAGAGGAAAACGCAAAACCCCGTTCAGGAATAAAGCACGATTCGTCGTATCAATATTGGCTGTGCTCAACTGTCTTTGAACCTGACTCTGGTCACAACCATAATAAGAAACATATAAAAACAAACCACCGAATAACATTGGCCAGAAAGCAAATGTTTGACCATCGCCCAAACCATGATTAGCAAAATCTAGCGCCAACTTTCTGTCTTGCTCAAAACTTTGCCAGACAGCAGAAAAACCACCGAGTTCAGAAAGTAAAAAGACAAATACCAATATCAGCATGATGACCAGAATCAGCAGTTGAATCACATCACTATAAATAACGCCTCGAATGCCGCCCATTACATCATAAACAACCGTAAACAAGCCTAAAATTAAAACTGAATAAACAAAACCCAGACCGGTTATCAGGTCGATCACAATGGCAATACTATAAACCGTCACCGAAGTTGCAAATGCACGAATAAATAAAAATAAGCCACTTAAGGTAAGACGGGTCGTTAAATCAAAACGTTTTTCAAGATACGCATAAACCGAGATTAGATTAAAATGGCGAAACAAGGGCATAAAAAATAATATCAGCACTATCATCGCTAATGGCACTGCGAGTTCATACTGTAGCCAAACCAGCCCGCCTCCGGCCGCAAAGGCAACAAAAGCCGGCGCACCCAATATGCTATTGGTGGAACATTGGGTCGCCATAATTGAAATTCCCACAGGCCAGGCACCTATAGTACGGCCGCCCACATAATAATCATCCCGGCTTCCCTGCCCTCGCGCTAAATAGGCCGCCAATGCAAGCAGGCCAATGCAATAAACCGCAATAATTAGCCAGTCAATCCAAGCAATATTGGCAGTCATAAAAAGGCTCCTGATATTATTTTTATTCCTTAGCTTATTTTTTAAACTATCTGATTATGAGCTTCAGGTAAAGTCGGCTAAGGCCTGTTGACCTTTCGCGTTCATTTTTGCAGCAGCCCGTATAGTTTTTATACAAGGCAGAGCGATTGTAGTGTAGTGCGCTGCATAAATGAGCGATAAAGACTTTGTGCTCCTGCAAAGTCACCTTACCCCACATCCATGTGAGGCAACGCAGTAGAAAGGCCATACGGACGCTGCCTTTCAGGTTCGTCCTGAGCGCTTCCAACTCTTTGTTGCTCGGTTTTTATATAGAATAACTATACTACAGCCCTCGCGCCGCGATTTGAAATCGCTCAGTTAGAACAAAATTTGTACTCGAAAGATAAACAGGCCTTAGATACACTTGATATAAATTAGATTGGAGCGCACAGGCGTTAATCATTTGCACTTGAGTCATATTAAGCGCGATTCTGCATCATTAGAATGGTAACTTAACAAATAAAGCCGTTATCCCTGAGATAATTAAAACCAGTCCAAATAGTTTGCTCGCGGCGGGACCAAACGCAAACAGCTTTTCAAACATAACCCAAAGCGTTAAAACAAAAATCCAGAATAGATCCATCACACCGGTTACAAATAAAAGTGCCATTAAGAACCAGCAGCAGCCTACACAATACTGCCCATGTTTAAAGCCCATATATACGGCGCCGCCAACCCCTTCACGCCAGTATTTTGAAAATAAAGTCATCGGCGAATGACATAGCTGAAGACACTGCTGTTTTAGCGGTGTCCACTGGTAACCTCCGGCCACAATAAGCAAAAAAGCCGTAAAGCCTGAATGATGACTGACCATCATAGGAGACAATATATAAGCTGTATGCAAATACCACTGGATCAGCGTAATAAGCAAACTGTAAAGCGTCCAGGCCAATAAATACCCAACTATAAAATATAAGGTGTGAGTATAGGGGCTACCACGCTGTAGCCTTTTATGATTGAGTTGGTTCACCAAGGCGATAACCGGAAAAGCCGAAGGTAACATCATGCCTGCCATCATCACAGCCCACATAGACCATAAGGCAAAGAGTTGAGAATACCGCCACTGCTCAACTGGTGTCATATCCATAGACATCTCATACAAGATGTAATACCAGCTGGCGGCAACTAAAAGCAAAACAGTCAATACCCATGAGCGACTGTCCCGGCTTTTCGTTAAACGGGCGAGAATCAAACCTAATTTCCCCAATGGGCGATTGCTTTGGCGGCAAATTGCCCGGTGTGATCAAATGTCATAGCGCCAAAATCAATGGACATCTTTTCAGAATGTCCGATATTGCCATCGTCCCACATAAAACCACCGGACGGAAAAGTAATATGTACATTTTGCTCTTCGCCTGTTACCGGATTAATTAACGGCGTCTGCGCTACATCTAAAATGCCCTCGATTGAAAAAGAAGCATGTTTTTCATCAGGGTTCATATGAATTTCTTTAATAACGGGCCCTTCAAACTCAGTAAAAGTACCCGCAATCGCTTCAACAGGCATGCCTCCTAATTGCCCAGACATAATTTTAGCCAGAGCTGTAACCTGCTCAGAACTGGCCGAACTGTCTATAAATAAAGCGCCTGAGCCATTCCCTTCATGAATCGCTTTTGGCCACTTTGCAGCAAAAACCATTTTAATACCGCTTAAATCGAGTTCGTTAAGGTGGCCCTCTATGATCAAAAAACCCAATAAAGCCTGACACCCACCACTTTCGCTATCCGGAAATCCACCAAACTGACATCCACAACCATGACTGCAATTACAACATTCTATTTGGTGCATTGATAAAGACCACTTATTATCAGCCGACATAACCCAGCCCTCCTTTTGATTAATTATTAATCAATTATAGTTGATTCATCGCATTGCTCCCTGTAAAGGTTCCCGAATCAAACGAAAGCAATTTGAATAACTAATGATAAATGGACAAATATTTTTACAACGCTAAAAGCAAGCCAAAAAACGTCCTGACTCTTCACCAACAAAAACACATCAAAATTATTAAACAACTCCGATCAGAGGACCTGTTCACACTCTTAATTTATTATAAGGGGTTGTTTATATTATATTTTATTTTAATTTAATGACCGCCCGACTTTTTTAAGAATCAGGTCACAAGTCTGGCTTTTAACAGCCAATATCCACTTTTAATCAGTGAATGTGCAAGCAAAGCGTACTAACCTAATTGCGATTTTTTCGTAACTTAACTGATAGAAAAGAGGTAATCAGATGAAGCAAATCAAACATCTAAAAAAGACAACACTCGCGCTGTTAATATTATCAGCGACAGGTTGTGGTAACAGCTCCAACAGTGACGGAGATACACCAAACGGAAGTGCTAACCGGGTTGGTGCGATAGATATTTCTGTTTCTGGTTTACCAGACAATACGGATGCCGATATCCAAATATCGGGGCCGAATTACTCAAAAAATATAAAATCCGGCGATACGCTTGATGATTTACCTGAAGGCGAATATCAAGTTGATGTCAATTCAGTCTCTAAACAAGGTATACACTATGCCGTTTCAAACCCATCTCAATCGGTCAAAATTACCCAAGGTCAAACTTTAACCGTTGATTTAGCCTATCAGGCCCCTACATCAGCAAAAGGTGTAGTCACAGCATTTGGCAGTGTTTATATCAACGGGGTTAAATTTAAAACAGACAAAGCCAAATTTTCTACAGATGATGACGAGAACAGCTCAGAGGATGCAATTGAAGTTGGTATGGTCGTCACCGTAAAAGGTAAAGCCGGCGCAAAAGGTAAAGGCGCCAGCGCAACTACAATTAGCTACCAGTCGGATGCCGAAGGTCCGGTTGAAAGCATTGATTTAGCAGCCGGTAGCTTTATTGTACTGGGACAAACCTATTATGTTGATGAATTCACTGAATTTGACGGTACTGCATTTGAAACGCTAATGCCAGGTGATTTAGTTGAAATCAGCGCACTGGAAAACAATGATGACAATCTGGTTGCAACCCGAGTTGAAAAACTCGAAGCGACAAGTGAAGTAAAATTAGTCGGCACAGTGTCAGCTTTAAATGAAAGTGAAAGTACTTTTATAATCGGTGATTTAACCGTAGATTATTTTAATGCTCAGGTTGAAGGCGATATTGAAAATGGTAGCAAAGTAACGGTGGAAGCCGTTTCAGCGCCGACAGATAATGTTTTAACCGCAACAGATATAAAAGTAGAAGCAGAAGCAGACTACTCAGGCCAGCTAGTCACCTTTACAGGCGAAATAGATGACTTTGTATCAGCCGAAAAATTTACGGTAGATGATCAAATTATCATCACAAACGCAGATACCGAGTTTGAAGGCGGCGAAAGTTCAGATTTGGCAAAAGACATAGATGTATTTGTATTAGGTTATTATGATGAAAATGCATTTTTTGTTGCGACCAAAGTTCGCATGGAATTAGCGACTGAATTAAAAATTGAAGGTTTAGTGACCAGTGTTGATCCTGATAATCATACTGTCATGGTAATGGGTAAAACAATTATCACAGATGATTATACTCGCTTTATCGACACCTCAGATGCCAAAGTTCGCCGCTTTAGCGTTGACGATATCGCACAAGGCGATAAAGTTGTCATTCAAGCGTTCGAAAATGATGGCCAGTTGGTTGCCAGCCAGTTAAGAAGACAACACACTTCAACTCAAGTTGACCCTGATACTTTTGTCACTCAGTTAAGTGGTAAAGTCAGTTCAATTTCTGATAATACATTCATGGTCAAAGGCAGCCAAGTCGAAGTTTCAGAAGCCACCTTGCTTGAATTACCCAACGGAACAGAGTTAAACAGCGAAGCTTTTTTCCTTTCTCTTAAAGAAGGTAAACGTGTTGAAATGAAAGGTATTGTTCAGGCTGACAATTCATTTCTCGCGCTTCAGATTGAACTCAAAGGCGCTGATAAATCACAAGGTAAAGATGATGCCGACCCTTATGTTGAATTAACCGGTGAAATTGACAGTTTTGATTCGCTGACCAGCTTTAGTGTCAACGGACATGCCATTACCACTAATTTAAATACCCGTTACAAAGAGGGTAGTCCGGATGAGCTCATGCTGGGTGTCACAGTAGAAATCAAAGGTCATCAGTTAGCCGACGGCACCATTTTGGCTAAAAAGATAGAAATTGAATCAGCTGAAGAATCAGACCGTGACGCTGAATTAGAAGGTACTATCAGCGAGTTTACCAGTAGCACTGACTTTAAAGTGGGTGAGCAAACCATCACAACCACTGACAATACTGAATATAAACATGGCAGCACAGACTCTCTTGCATTAGGCGTACATGTCGAAGTGGAAGGTTTTATCAACAATGAGGGCGTGCTGGTTGCGACTAAGATCGAGTTTGAAGAAGCTGAAGCTATCTCAGTTGAAGGCATGATCAGTGAATTTGTCTCTGCAACTGAGTTTTCAATCGGTGATCAGGCCATTACGACGACGGCGGAAACCGAATTTGAAGACAGTAATGCAGATATGCTGGCACTAGGCGTAATTGTTGAAGTTGAAGGTTTCTTAAACGAGCAGAATATCCTGGTTGCAAGCAAAATTAAATTTGAAGAACCTGAATCCGCAGAAGTTAAAGGTGTGATTAGCGTATTTAACTCAGCACAGGACTTCGAGGTAGAGGGTGTTAGCATTACAACAGATGAGTTTACGGCTTACAAAAATGGCGATGTGGATTCACTCATGTTAGGCGCAGAAGTTGAGGTTGAAGGCTATCTGGATGCAAATGGTGTATTACACGCGATTAAAATCGAGTTTGAAGTGACTGAACTTGAAATTGCGGGTGTGATCAGCGAGTTTAACTCACCATATGACTTTACGGTCAACGAGCAGGTTATTTCGATCACGGATGAAACTGAATTTAAAGACGGTAGCGTCGAAGATTTATCAGTTGGTACGATTGTCGAAGTTGAAGGTATCTTAAATCACTTAGGCATTTTATTGGCCGACAAAATTGAAATTGCCGAAGTTGACGAGGATGATGATACTATTACCGGCACGGGTACAGGGACAGGAACCGGCACAGGGACAGGGACAAATGGTTCAATTGAGTCTTTAAACTAGTTAAACACACTCCCTGATTAAGCTTTTTGTTGAGTCGACCTTTCAAGGCAGAAAATGTCTGCTTTGAAAGGTCATTTACCAATATCCAAAACGCCCTGCTTACTGCAAAATCCGCTTTCTTCTCAACCACATTAATAATCCACTTATACAAGATACTAAAATACCGACTCCCACAATGGCATAAGGTACTTTGCTGTATAAGCCGGCAAAATTGCCAAAATGCAGTTCACGTAAACTATCTACCAGTTTATTTACAAAACTTTGTTCACGAATATCGTAAGCCGAGATAAAGGCCGCGGTTTGTTTATCAAAGCTAACAGTCGAACCATATTCACTGGCGAAAATATTCATCGTCGGAACTTCACCAAAAATGGTGAAATGAAGTTCAGGCTCATAAGGAAATAAAAAATAAGTTGGTTTAAAGCCTGATAGTTTACGCTGACTTTCGAGTAGCATTTCATCAAAGTTAACTTGATCATTATACAGTCGGGTCTCCATTATATAATGACCAGCGCCATCGGCATGCTCTTCCTGCTCATGTAAAAACTCAACCAAGTTAAAATAAATGCCTGTCATCCCGATAATCAAAAAAATGGGCGAGCTCCAAATACCAACCTGACGATGAATTTCTCTGTATTGCGTTTGACGGTTTTTACCCGGTTTAAAAGTTAATATTTTACGCCAGAATTTACGGTAAATAATCAGCCCGGATACACCCAAAAATGTCAGCATTATGGCCACAATTAATCCGATTAATGTACCTAGCTGAGGTTGTTCGTGCCAGAGATCATTTAATAACAAGGTATAATGTACTTCCAGTAGCCAATCCGTGAAATAGTGATTAATAATCTCGGGTTTACTGAGCATTTTGCCAGTGTATGGATTTAAAAATAATTTATACCATTGCTCGGTGCCTGTTTTAATCAGATAAACCCGGTCAGCTTCATAACCATCATCAAAAAGTTCCCAACTGCCAATTTCATAATCCGGGTTAGATCGATTCACACCCGCAACCAGTTGGTTCATCGGCATTCGATTTTGCCCGGCTTCACTGATAATCGCCCTGTCTGACAATAACAGGCTGTCCAGTTCAAACTTAAAAACTAATAAACTGCCTGTTAACGCGATAAGGATTATCGGAATGAGCGCTAGTAAAGCCAGATAGCCGTGAACTTTAAATAAAATTTTTCTAACATCTTTCATAATTAAACATAACTCTACTGATAGTTATTATCATTTGCATTTCCACTTGATATTATATTACCATTTAATAAAGGATGAATGAAGCGCCGCTATGGATTCATCAATTTTGCGCTCTAAATTATTTTTATTACACAACAAGAGTAACTCTAATTATGTTTTCAACTGCCATTTTCACTAAAAAGCGACTCTCACTCGCGATTTTAGCTGCTACATCATTATCCTCATTACCAGCTTTAGCAGAAGAAGCTGACGTAGAAATCATTCAGGTTTATGGTGAGCAACGCGCAACGGCAACTGCAACCAAGCTAGATTTATCAATTTATGAAACACCACAAACGGTCACCGCTATATCCAGTATGCAAATCCAGGATTTTGAACTGGACAATACCAATAAATTATTAGACTACACACCAGGTGTTACAGTAGAAGAAATAGAAACTGACAGAACTTATTACACCGCTCGTGGCTTTGATATCGTCAATTTTCAATATGACGGTGTTGGGGTTCCTTTTATCGGAGGTTTAAACCTAGGTCAGCAAGATACTGCTATCTATGAAAAAGTAGAAGTGGTAAAAGGTGCAGCCGGTTTAATTACCGGTCTGGCTAACCCCTCAGCAACCATTAACTATATAAGAAAACGTCCAACGGATGAACTTAAAGCCAGCTCATCATTATCATTGGGTCAATGGAATAAGCGCCGACTGGACGGAGATGTTTCAGGTTCACTCTCTACATCGGTACGAGGGCGCGCTGTTTTAGCCTATGATAAAAGCGACTCATACCTTGACCGCCACTCAGATGAAACTCAGCTCGGTTATGGGATTTTAGAATTTGATTTAACCGACAATACACTACTGACAGTAGGTCACAGCATAGATAAAAGTCAATCTGACGGTGTATTATGGGGTGCCCTGCCACTGGTTTATTCAGACGGCTCTCAAACCGATTTTGATGTATCCACCAGTACGGCCCCGGAATGGACGTTTGCAGACGCCACTCAAACCCAAACCTTTATTGAGTTAGAACAATGGATTAATACCGACTGGCGCTTTAATGCAATCGCAACCAAAAATAAATCTGAATATGAATCAGAACTCTTTTATGTTTCTGGCTCGCTAGATCGTACAACCGGCACCGGCCTTTCAGGTTACGCCAGTGCTTATGACAGAGAAGAAAAGCAACTCAACATTGATGCCTATTTTACAGGTGATTTTAGTTTTGGCGGCCAGTACCATCAAATTGTTTTAGGCTACAGCCATTCAGATACAGACGTTATTGAAGCTTCTTATTATAACTATGCAGAAGGTTTACCCGTTTTAGAAAGCGACTGGGCTGAAGGCAATTCACCAAGACCTGATTTTGTAGACCATAACCCTGCTGCAAATACGACAGATATTGAACTCACTCAGGAAGCCTTCTACCTTGCAACCCGCTTAAATATAACCGACCAGCTCTCCGTATTAGCGGGCGCAAGAAAAGTAGACTTAGAGCAAACAGGCGTCAGCTATGGTGGTGATTCAAATACATCGGCCAATGAAACCGTTCCTTATTATGGTGCAACCTTCAAGTTTACTGACGATATGCTTGCATATGCTAGTTATAGTGAAGTCTTTAAACAACAGACATGGGTCAATGAGGAGTTTAAGCCACTTGGGCCGGTCAATGGCGAAAGCAAAGAGTTCGGGTTTAAGAAAACCTTTAATAATAAGCGCGCCGTTCTAACCTTGGCACGGTTTGAATCTGAACAAAATAACTTTGGGGTATTTCGTGAACGCATGCAAAATGAGGCAGGCAGTCTGATTGCAGTTTATGACGCTTCAACAGTAGAAAGTGAAGGTTATGAAGTAGAACTTTCTGGCGAGGTATTCTCAGGCTTTAATTTAGGCATGGGTTATACTCAGGTAAATATAGAAGATGCCAACGGTGCAAAAGCACGCCCTTTCATTCCTAAAAATCTGGTAAAAGTTTCAGCATCTTATATTCTCCCGGCTCTTCCGGCACTTAAACTGGGCGGGATTGTAAAATGGCAAGATGATACACAAACAGCAAGTGGTGCTTATAAACAAGATGCCTATGCTCTGCTTGATTTAATGGCAAGTTATCAGCTATCAAATAACTTAACCGTGTCTGTAAATCTACAAAACCTAACGGATAAAAAATACATTAACAGCCTGTATTGGGACCAGGGCTACTATGGTGCGCCTCGTAGCGCGTCGGCTTCCATTCGCTGGACATACTAATTATTTAACCTCAGCTCGGTTTAATGAATATGTTTCAATACACCTTATCCCGAGTTGAGGTTATTTAAAATGCGCAAGGATGCGTATCAATCAGCAATCGATCAAAAAAACCTGGCTGTTAAATTTAACAGCCATCCCGCTTTATTTTGTTTTCCATTTCATAACTGAATCAATTTCGCCTGATGCACATTTGTGAATCGGTTGTGACATTTACGTGATATTTGAGCACTACCTTTCAAATTACCTGATGATTAATCAGGTAGCAAAGTGACCTATTAAACTTTAACTGAAAGGAAAATATTATGTTTAAATTAATTCGTGTGACATTAGGCTGCCTGCTATTAGTGCTTGCCAACCAGTCTATGGCTGATCCCGGCAAACCCAATTTTATGCCTGCCGTATACGGTGACGGAGAAGTATGGGGCACCAAAGGCACAACCAGCCTGCCCGCACCAAAAGGGGCAAATACTAAATCATTTGATAAGCTATATGTCATCTCAAATGCAAACGATCCAGATATAGCACAACTGCCAGTCTCAGAAGCTGCGCCCGGCAATCCGCAATATAATGGTGGTCGCTGGGATTTACAACTGGCAAGCTGGAATCAGGATGCAATGGATGCTTATGATCCCCTACCTGTACTGATGTCAGCTGAACAAGTGCATTATTATCTAGATATGGGCTATCTGGAAGTTGAATCAGGCGAAACTTATTTTCAGTGCCCACTACTGCCGGTTAAATACTAAAAGCAGACCTTTACGGCAAAAACCATAAAAACCCGACTGCTGTCGGGTTTTTGTTAGCCTGCTCTTAGCCCTCAGGGTACAGTATTTGCACACCCTAAATGAACGTCTGGTTTAAAGGATTTAACTAAGGGTGTCATTTATGCAAGTGCAAGCATTTATCCAGTCTGTCACGGATCTACTACCCGTATGGTCGGTTACGCCGCTGGCCACCCTGCTTATTGTTCTGGTGCTGATCGTCATTAAACGCATCATTTTGGCGCAAATCAGGCATTTAATAAACAAAACCCCCTATAAAGCCGATTCTCTACTGATTTGTTCAATTGAAACACCGGCAAGCATTGCCATTATAGGGCTGGGAGTTTTGCTTTATAGCGTTATAGAACAAGAATACACCCATTCACAAGGCTGGATAAGCCTGCATGCCACTCAAATCAGCCAGCTGTTTTTAATTATTTCACTGGTCATTTTTGCCAATCAGTTTATTACGGGTTTGTTATGCAATTATGCCGAACGTTCAAATACGCTGCGTAATAGCCGCAGCATTATTCAAGGCATTAGCAGTGGTGTCATATTCGGTGTGGGCGCTCTGGTATTACTGGGTACAGTCGGCATTTCAATTACACCGCTTATCGCGTCTTTAGGTATCACCTCACTCGCGGTTGCACTGGCGCTTAGGCCAACTCTCGAAAACTTTTTTTCGGGTGTCCAGTTAGTTGCAGACAAACCCATTCGAGTTGGTGATTACATAGAAATTGATTCCGGAGAGCAGGGTTTTGTCGAAAAAATTGGCTGGCGCTCAACCTGGATAAAAATGCTGCCCAATAATACTGTAATTATGCCCAACAGCGTATTAGCCCAGTCTAAAATCATTAATTATTATTATCCGGAAAAAGAATTATCTGTGCCGGTAGAGCTGGGTGTACATTATTCATCGGATTTAGATCAGGTTGAAAAAGTCACACTTGAAGTGGCGCGCAAAGTTTTAAAAGAACATGAATGGGGCGTCAGTAACTACGACACCTTTGTCGTATTTACCGGGTTTGGTGACTCCAGTATTAACTTTACTGTCATGCTTAGAGCAAAAGAATATTTTAACCGGTTCTGGGTCAAATCTGCGTTCATTAAGGCACTGCATAAACGATTTGCCGAAGAAGGCATTAATATCCCATTCCCAATCAGAGCAATCAATTTAGATCAGGAAAACGCAGCACAGCACCTGAAAGCTAAGCTTGATTAGGTTGTATTTAGCTTAATCTTTCAGATGCATTTATTAGGCTCAATCAAACCTGACAGTAGCATTGTGCCAGAAGCAGAAACTCAAGCGCGTATTATCGAATGTCTGCTATAGGCTAGTTAGCTGATTCAAGCAAGATACGCAAAAAAAATTAACGCCCCATTAAGGGGCTGATAAATGCTTGGCTAAACTAGTGCAGCGAAGCGAAACCGAGCCAAGCTTTGACAGTCCCGCTTTAATGGCTTGTTAGGTACTAATTTTGCAAAAAACCCTTTTTAAACATCCATTCCCCTGTCTCTAAGTAATACCGGATAACCAAAGGGCAAAGAATAATTGACGCTAATAGTTTTATGATAAAAATTAGCTTATCAGAAACTCCAAAAAACGCAGAGTACACACCTACCCCAGCACACAACCCCGACCAAATTAAGAAATACTTAGAGCCAAACATCACGACAAAGCTACTAACTTCTTTTTCGTAGGCTGCAGCATCAAAAACAATCATAAACAATGGATAAAAAACAGCAATGGAGAATGCGAACCCTAACACTAAGTAAGGGATCGCTATGAAACATTTTTCAAGAGTAGAAGGCTCGTAATTCTTCATTAGTACCTAACGCCCGCGTTTGGGGCCGGAGTGCAGTTGGTGACTTTTTGTGGCAACCCGCCACAAAAAGACGCCGACGGAACGGAGGTCCCAGCCACCGAAGGTGGCGAACAAGACGCGATTGTTATGATAGCTGCTATGCACTTTACTTTGCCCTTTAAGATTGAAGCTTTGAGCTTGCAGGCAACTTTGCACAAAAACAAGCGCCGCCCATTAGTAAATGGAAACTGCCCGAAATGGTGCGTTTTGTAAAGCAGAAAATGATGAATGAGACTTGCTTGACCGATGGATATTGCTTGGCAAAAACGACCATACGCTACAGAGCAAGTTGAGACAAAAAGCGTACCTTCCACCACAACTAACATTGCAGCCAAAAAATATTTTTTTAACTTAACAGTTGGCGTACCAGCCTTGGAATTCTAAACCCCATCGTCATTTTCAAAATCATCACATCCATTCTTTCTTTTTTGGTTTTGTGCTTTTACTTTTTTCGATCATAACGCCTTTGTCAGGCGCGCTTTGGACGAAGTGGAGTTTTGGGGTAAAGTGGCGGAGCCACCCCAAAACGGAGCGTAGTCCAAAGCGTCGACTGGACAAATTTGTTAGGCATGTAACTGCATAAAGTATAGGTGCTCACCAATCTCACCATGTTCCCACCATCGCTCTAGCTCACTAAATGCTTGCTGAAGTTCTTGCACGACCTCTTGGGGGGTATAACTCCAGCGAAAGCTATAGAGCTTATGAAAAAGCGGTCTAGCTAGGCTAAACCAACAGCGCATCGGGCCACCACGCTTCCGTTGGAGCCGGCCACCTTTGAGCCACTTCGGATCCTCGGTCCCCTCTTTCGAAAAATTAATAACGAAGTAGGGTCGCCAGTATTTATCCCATTGGACCTCGAACACATCCTCACCTACAGATGAAGCTCTGCGAAATTCGACGAAATGGGGATCACTGGATTTTTGCCTTTGAAATCCTTTGGATTTCACCCAGGGATAGAACGTCCTCTTCATCTCGTCGTTAAGTGGTTTTGCTTTCGATCCCATGGCTGCCTAACGCCCGCGTTTGGGGCCGGAGTGCAGCGGGTGATTTTTGTGGTAACCACCACAAAAAGCGCCTGCGGAACGGAGGTCCCAGCCCACGAAGTGGGCGAACAAGACGCGATTGTTATGGTTGTTGCTTTGCATTTAAATGCCCTTTAAGAACGAAATTACTTACTTGCAATTATGCTTAGCGATTGCAGGCCGCTATTAGATTGATGCAATTAAACTTGCCCCACCCAAGCGACTTTGTAAAGTACCATTTGATTAGTGGTGCTAAAAGTGACCCGACTCAATGCTGTACTTTAAAAGCTGTAACTTTGGCAGTTACCAACATGCAATTTAACCAGGCCTTTCAATCGCTCTTTTTGACCACCAGAATAGAACTCTTTTTAAAATGAACATTTGGCGCACCAGCCTTGGATGGCCATTGACGATCTTACGTAACTTCCAATTCATTTTTTTTGACAGTGCCAAATACTTAAAGAGACCATAACGCCGCAATATGGGGCGCATAAAAGCTTGGCTAAAATTAGCGACGAAGGAGCGCAAGCCAAGCTTTATGCGTCCCTTTCATTATTGCTTTGTTAGGTGTTTTTTACCCAACCGATGCTGAGCAAATACCTATTACCTTTAATTATTTTAGTTACTTGATGCTCGCTGATATCTGGGCGAAAAAATTTTATACGTTTAGTTTCAAATATAGGAGCAGCGCAAATAAACTCTCCACCAACCTTTGCATTTTTAATCACTATATTTAAACGATAATGTTTCCCCGATACAACTTTATCTGTATGCGCTAGGATTTCACTACCTTCAGGAAATTTAAGTAAATATGTATCAAATTTTAGCGGCCACAACGCTCCACAGATAAGCATTTTATCGTAACCAGAATTTTGCCTGCCTCTTTCCCAACGGAACAATTTACTTAGAAAGCTCACAAAACACCTAACGCCGCAATATGGGGCGTATGAAGCTTGGCTATAATCAGCGAAGAATGAGCGCCAGCCAAGCTTTAGACGTCCATTTATAATTGCCTTGTTATATTTCAATGTCTCTTCCAGAGCTTGATCAACTCTGAATCAACAGCCAGCATTGAATTTTTTACATTGCTATCCATCACTACTTTTGTAGCCAACTTCTCGAAATTAATTTTTTCAAGTGATTTTCCAATTAATTCATACTTTCCAAATATAGTCCTTTTAGAATCACGAAAGGTAAAGAGTTGATACCAGTTACCATCATTTCTTTCACTAGGTGCTTCTATATATTCAGCAAAGTGCATGTCATATGGTTTGAATTTTTTAGGTACTGAACAAGGCTCAATATCTCGCCAGACTCCCATAAACCACCCTTGAAATATAACGCCGCAAGCAGCGGCGAGCGTTAGCGAGTCCAGCACCGAAGGTGCGATGCTGACTTGCCTTGTTATGTTGCATTTAAAATGGACTCGTACTTTGATAGATGCTTTTCACCCATCAGTTTTGAAGCGCCAATTAAATGCACCCAAAACTTCTTTGACGGGCTTGGGTTATCTTCGATTACCCCATCTAATTCTTCCATTGCTAAAAGCAGCTCATTTGCATTGATATAGTCCAAGAAATCCTCTTTTCTATATCCATTATCAGATTCTATTGTATTGCTTGGTAGCAATTCGAAAGCTGCCATCAATTCAGCTTCGATAAGACGCCACCTTTCAGTTAGCTCCATGATTCACCTTGCAACATAACGCCGCAAATAAACGGCAAAAATTAGTTGGCTAAAATTTGTGAGGTACGAACAAAGCCAACTGGTTTTTGTCCGCCCTTTTTAATTTGCCTTGTTAGGTATACAAATGCCTTACTAAGGCAAATAAAGCTAATAATATAAGTACCATAAACAGTAGTTGGTGGACTAAATAAAAGCTCTTTAGGGCTTTTAAACGAACACTTGAAAAATACGCCTGTTTATAAACAAACCCGAAGACAAGCACCACTGAAAACATAGCCAAGATAAGAGCCAAAGCAATCAGTTTGGTGACAAATGGGTTTAGCAAATTTAAAAAGCTGGAGCCTGCCAATGCAATAAACATAGTGAGAATTGCTGTCTCAAAAAAGGCTTTAAATTTTACTTTTGAGTTTTCCAATTGCAAAATTCTCGATGTATACCTAACAATTTAATAGTGAGCGATTTTCGCATTTTTCTTCGGAAAATACGCTCATTGATTTAATTCTATCTTTTTTAACAAATTATTTAACCTATTGCCATACATATTTTTTATTTAAATTCTCAATTTGATACAAGGGATTAAAATAAGAAAAAGTCGCATTTTCTTGAATATGGGAGAAACCAACATAGACTGTATATAAAAACAGTAAAAAGGTCGATTTCGCCATGAAAACACGTTCTCCATTTTTAAATCATATTGCTGAATATATGTTGATGCGCCAATATTCATTACGAACGATAGACACTTACTTAAAATGGATAGCATCTTTTATTCACTTTCATAACAAACGGCACCCAGCTTCTATGGGTGACAATGAGGTTGAAAGTTACCTTGAGCATTTAGTTTTAAAAGAGAATGTAGCCCCTCGCACTCAAGCAACAGCTCTCAATGCGTTATCGTTTCTGTATAAGCACATCGTTCAAAACGAACTCTCTCTGAGTTTAAATTTTGCGCGCAGTAAAAAACAATCAAAACTACCGGTGGTTATGACGCCTGAAGAAGTTAAGTTATTAATGAATCACTTAAATAAACGTTACTACCTTATTGCTGGGTTGATGTACGGGAGCGGCTTACGGGTAATGGAGACGGTTCAGCTGAGAGTAAAAGATATTGATTTTGATTATAAGTGTATTCAGATATGGAATGGAAAAGGCAACAAGCACCGAATTGTCACTTTAGCTTTGGAGCTTATACCCTTACTTAGAAATCAAATTTTACAGGTGGATGAATACCTTAAACTTGATTTAAAAAACGAACAATATTCAGGGGTATGGATGCCACATGCTTTAGCTAAAAAATACCCATCTGCCAATAAATCACTTGCTTGGCAATATTTATTCCCGTCACATCTATTAAGCGCAGATCCTGAAACTGGTGAAATAAGACGCCATCATTGTCATCACACCAGTATTAGAAAAGAAATAAAGAAAGCAGTAAAGGCAGCAGGATTAACCAAGTTAATAACCCCACATACTTTACGCCACTCATTTGCCACCCATTTACTGCAAAATGGTGCGGATATTCGAACAGTCCAAGCCCAACTCGGCCATTCTGATGTTAAAACCACCCAAATATATACGCATGTCTTGCAACAAGGGGCTAATGGCGTAACAAGCCCTTTGAGTAAACTACTCTAATAAGTCCATTGTATGCTTTTGCTATTAGAATATTTTTTCTGAACGTTAGCTTTTTTGGATACAGATGGTTCACTCTTATCGTGGTGAACAACGCTTCATACGACTTCAGGTCGCACGGGCAGAAACTAGTTAAACCTAAATGTACCCTTTTGGCACTAGCAGGCCGTAACGTTTGACTATAATCGGCTCGTCTTAGGATTTTGGTAACTTTATGCCATTTTACGCTTCAGTTTTATGCCAATATATACTTCACTTTCGTTGCTGAAGACCAATAAAATCGAGCTTAGTTATGCCAACTTATGCTTCAAACAACAGTGTTGTTAATCCAACCATAAGCTGACAAACTACAAGCATAACCTGACAAAACCTATTTTTCGCTCAATTCTTACGTCGGTTTATTACATTTAAATCGGGATACAAACCTAAGGTCAAAACTGTCCGCCCAACCCTATATCTATGCTCAAATATTTCAAGAGCGTGATAAGCCGCCATTAAAGGTAGAAGGCACCTGAATATTGCAGAAATAATTCGAAAGAGCAAGCTTCTCGCCTACGTAAGCTCAAACGCAGTGATGTAGGGTGGTTTAGCGCCGTGGGCGCGTAAGCCAGCAATTGAGATAAAAACTTTAGCCAGTCTGGATACCTAGATCAATTTTTATTTATATTCACGCAAGCAAGCTTCGCACCTACTCAAATATAGACCCTAGGTGTCATAAATCTCTGGCGTAAAACGGGCTGAAGCCCGAACTACATAATCCGCCACTCGCTCAAAATGGTCAAAAGACATGAATAAAGAACAAAAAAGTTAGGTGCGCTGGCTGACCAAACCTACGAAAAAAGCTTGCTAGTTTGGGTGGGTAGCAAACAAGCACTCCCTCATTATTGATGAAAGAGCTTAACTACTTTTTGTGAAAAGTTTCTTAAAAAGCGCTTCACACTGCTTAAGACCTTCATCGGTTAGAACAACCGATTTTGATTTTCCTACCGGGTTACAAATTAGCCCTTTATCAAAGAGTCGATTTGTAACCTCCCAATCAATTTGTTTCCAGGCTCGGCATTCATCGTGAAGTGTCAGATACATTAATGCCAGAGCGGCCTCGTCTATTTTATCTTCATCTGTATTCATTTTATATTCCAGAATTTGAACACCATTATAGAGTAGCTTAATTATAAACTGACGATTCAGAGCTCTATAATACAGTAACCCAGTGGCTAATAGGTTTAAACACCTTATAACCCAATTGGACTAAACTGGTATTAATCAGCCTTTACACCCGATAAGTTCCGGATAAAGCTTTTAAATGTTCCGCCATTTTTGCCTGTTCGGCCGCAGATGAACTAATCAAACCGGCACTTTCAACGGTTTTTTGCCCGTTATTATCCACTCTTAAAATATGTTCGCTTACATCATTTGTTACCGCAACCTGCTCTTCGGCAGCTGTGGCAATCTGTTCAGTCATTTTATTAATTTCTCTGATTGCCTGATTAATTTGAGTTAGCGTAGTTTCCATTAATTTTGCGTTTTCACAGGTATTCGCAGCTTTTACTTTTCCGGTTTCAATTAAACCAAATGCCTGCTCTGCCTGTTTTTGAACTTTACTCACGATGGCTTCAATTTCTTGTGTTGAATCCTGCGTACGTTGCGCTAACCCTCTAACTTCATCAGCCACGACAGCAAACCCCCTGCCTTGCTCACCGGCCCGAGCGGCTTCTATAGCTGCGTTTAAAGCCAGTAAATTAGTTTGTTCCGCAACCGCTTTAATCACATCAACAATACTCGAAATTTCATTACTGCTTTCATTCAACAGGCCAATAGTCGCACTTATATTGTCAATTTCACTGGCCAACTCTTCAACTTCACTAACTGTTTTTTTAACCGTCAACTGACTTTGATCGGTTTGCTCTGCTGCCTGATTAGCCGCTTGTGCAGCCTGCAGAATATTGGCTGATACTTCTTCTACTGTCGCTGTCATCTCTTCGATTGCTGTCGCTATCATAGAAGTTGACTGCTGCTGCTCTAATAAATGTTTCTCACTCAATTTAATATCTGATGCGGTTTTATTGACCGAGCCGGATAAGGTTTCACTATGGCTGGCTAGTTGCTTCATAGCTTGCGCGAAACTATCCATAGTTCGGTTAAACGCCGTGGAAATTTTGCCAAACTGATCATTGCTGACAACATCAACCCGAGAGGTTAAATCATGATTTTGTGCGGCTAATAAAGAGCGATAAATATAATCAACAACCTTATCTATATCTTTAATTAATACCCAGGAAATAATGAAAGTTGCGATAAGCACAGCCAGGCTGGCAGCAAGATATATCCACAATTGATTAGACGCATTTTCTGCTAAACCAGAGATATCCCCCTGCAATTGTACGGCAAGTTGATCTTCGTACTCTTTTAATAAATTAATTCGTTTAGTTGCCTGCTCAAACCAGGCAACCGCTTGTGCATTGACCGCCTGCCCCTGTGCTAGTTGATGAGCTTGCTCCCGGTATCGATTTACCGAGACCACACTGCTTGATCTTTCAAGTTGAGCTAACCGGGTCAGGTTTTCCGGTAATGCCAGTTGTTTGTGGCTGTTGATATAGCTATTTTGCTCAGCCACCAAGGTAATAAACTTTTGATACAGTGCCGAAGGCAAAGCTTGCTGGCTGAACGCATTGCTTAATACAGCACGTTCAATACCGGCTCTTTCTTTACCTAATAAAAAGAAGTTATAGGCAGATGCATTAATGGCTAAGTTTTCATCCGGACTGAGCTTGGCTATTTCAAATGTTAAATTAAGCAGCTGACCATTGAGCTGCGTATAATAGCCAAGTGCCTGACTGAGTTGAATGGTTTGATTATCGACCTGACCACGGGTTGTCGATATTTGTTGCAGTGAACGATCAATATTTTCAATACTTGAAGTTAACGCTTCATTTGAAAAAGTGAGCGACTGAATAAGCTGACGCTGACGGCTTAAAGCAGTATCGGTTTGTTTTCTCTGAGTTTTAAGCGCACTTGCAAAAGACTGTCCCTTGGATCCTAAAAAGCCGGCTGTCATGCCTCTTTCTTTCTGCATTTCATGCACCAACTCGCTATTTACAATGGCCAGTTGAATTTCTTGTTCAAGCTCATCAATAATAGCCAGTTGCTTTAACGATGACTGAATATTTACGGCTGATGCAATCAGAATAAAAATCACAGGGACTAATACTAAAATTAAAAGTTTTACACGAAAGGGAATAGCCGATAAGTTCATCAGTTTGCTCCATATTTATTGATTATTTTACTAGTCCAATCCCATCCTTATTATTTTGGACAACCACAAATATGTCAGCACTTATTTGTTACATCACTCCATTGATACCCATAACCGAAAGAGGTATTGAATAGATGCAGACGGGTTTCGAAAACGAGAAATACTTTTCAGAGTATAGATGGATTTTTTAATCGAGCCAGAACTAAAAGCCAATAATTGTTATAAAGACTAATTGTTTGACCTAGCGCAATTATTTTGTTCAACTTTCCCAGTGGCTGAGCATTTTATCAAGTAATTGGTTCAGGGTTATCTTTTGCTGCGAGTTTAAACCATTTGTGAAATTTTCCTGATTCTGAACTTGCGGCATTATTGTTTCAAGTAACTCAATTCCTTTAGTCGTTAGCTGCACATATTTACTGCGTTTATCATTCGGGTTATCAATCCGCTCTACCAGCCCCATCCGGGTGACTCTGTTTAATACTTTAGTTAATCCGCCTGAGCTAAACAGCATAGCCGCTGCCAATTCGGTTGGCGTCAGAATATATGGCTCACCACTGCGGCGCAGCGCACTGATAACACTCAAATCGGCTTTTTGTAATTGGTACTGGGCAATTATAGTGTCTAAATTTTGCTGCAAGTATTCGTTCAGCCTGTGAATTTTGATAATTTCAGGATTCATTGTTTGGCTCAATTCTGGCCAGTTATTATTAAGCTTATCAAGGAATTGGCTAATTGTTTCTCGTTTTTTATGCATTTGCACCTCCGCGTTGTGAGTCAATATACCTTGCTAGAAAGATAAAATCCAGATATTATCTTTCTGGAAAGATAATTGGAGCATAAAATGTCTAAGGCAATCCCTCTTAAGTTAACCATACTGCTGGCTTGTATTTTTGCTTTATCACCGCTGGCAATTGATACTTATTTGCCAGCTGTTACCCAAATTGCAAAAGACCTGAACACCGAAGCCCACTTGGTCAGTATAACTGTAAGCCTGTATGTTACCGGACTTGCCTTTGGCCAGCTTTTAGGCGGGCCTTTGTCTGATACATTCGGCAGACGAAAAATTATGACGATTGGCTTAACAATTTTTGCTGTGGCTTCCGCCTTATTGGCGACCGCTCAAAGTATTGAGCTGCTCTGGTTTTACCGGGTTATTCAGGCGCTCGGCGGTGGCATTGCTGCTGTATGTGTACCGGCCATCATCCGTGATCATGTTTCCGGGGCTCAAGCTGCTAAATTATTTTCATTAATCGCACTTATGATGATGCTGGCGCCAGCGATTGCGCCCAGTTTGGGCACAGCCATTTTAACCCTGACAGACTGGCATGGTATTTTTATCTTTTTAGCGCTGTTTTCAACCGCCGTCATTATTGCAACCAAACTCATATTGCAGCCCGCTCAGCAGGCACGACAGCCCACTGCAGAGCGTCAATCTCTGTTTCAGATAATACGCCACAAACAAGCAATAAAATACCTGATAGCTCAAGCATTTGGTTATTCAGTATTAATGATTTTTTTGTCTAATTCACCACTAATTTATATGGAATATTTTAATTTAGGGTCGGCACAATTCAGTCTGTTGTTTTCAATAAATGTGGGTGTGATTATTTTGATTAACCGGGCTAACTCATTTTTATTAAACCGAAAAACACCACAAACTTTGCTGAAAATATTTTTCACTATGCAACTGATGGGCGGGGCAATACTGGTGACGAGTGCGGTATTTTATCCAGATTCCATTTATTTAGTGGCGACCGGTTTTGCACTGGCTGTGGGCGCAATCAGTGCAAATGGGCCAAATGCACAAGCTTGTTATTTAAATTATTTTCCAAATCATTCGGGTTCAGCAGCGGCTGTTTTAGGCTTTTCGCAGTATGCAACCGGAGCTGCTATCAGTGCACTCTCAAGTACTTTGTATAATCAAACTTTGTTTCCTGCCAGTATCGCAGTGCTCATCTGTGCATTTGTTTCTTTTGTTGCAGTCCAGTCTGCCGATAAATGAAATATTTTTCGGTTTAACTCTGTCTATCAGTAAAAGGCATGCTAAACCGAGACATAAAGATGACACTCACTTCAGTATTTACGCTATACCAAAAATTAATTGCGACGCTTGAACATTTTAACGGACTGGGCGCTCTAGCTATTCGCCTGTATTTAGCCCCGGTTATGATTCAGGCAGGCTGGAACAAATATTCAAACTTTTCCGATATCCTTGAGTGGTTTAGAAACACCGAGTGGGGTTTAGGTTTGCCTTTTCCAGAGGTATTGGCCTTTCTGGCAACCGCAACTGAATTATTAGGCGGAATATTTTTATTACTGGGTTTATTTACCCGGCTAGTCAGTATTCCGCTAATGGTCACCATGTTAGTCGCCGCCATCAGCGTGCACTGGGAAAACGGATGGCTGGCGATTTCTGATTCATCAAGCTGGCTTGCGAACGGCACTATTTATTATGATGAGAGCATAATGCAAGCACCGGATAAACTGGCCGCTGCTAACGCCATTTTGCAACAGCACGGTCATTATGACTGGCTTACCGAAAGTGGTAAGTTTGTCATTTTAAATAACGGGATAGAGTTTGCAGCAACTTACTTTATTTTATTGCTGGCTTTGCTGTTTATTGGTGGAGGCCGATATTTAAGTTTAGATTACTGGCTCACTGTCGCGATTGAAAAACGCTCAAACCGGGTTTAAGCGTTTTTTGTGTATCGCTAATTTGCCAGTTGGGCCAGTCGCCTCAGAATATGAAGGTGATGGCTGAAGGTTTCATCGGCCAAAGTTAATTTTTCCGGTGCGGTAAAATCATGCTGAATCGCCAAACAGGTTAAACCAGCCGCTTTGGCAGATTGAATTCCACTTTTTGAATCTTCAATTGCAACCGCGTGCCCGGCATTAATCCCCAAATTCGACAAGGCGGCTAAATAAGCATCCGGCGCTGGTTTGCTGTTTTCAACATCCCCACCGGCAACAACAAGATCAATAATATGATCAATCTCGTGCAGTACCAGACTGCGCAGTACAGTCTCCCGCTCTGCACCCGAGACTATCGCTATTTTAAGCTGCTTGCTTTTTGCCCAGTTAATCAGTTCTGCAATGCCCGGCATAAGCGGAAAGCTCTGATTTAATAAAAACTGACGGGTTTCATTTTCTTTAATCAGAGCCAGTTCTTCAGCTGTTACTGGCAATTGATAATGCTCAACCAAATAACCTGCAGTAACTTCTCCGGGAATGCCAATCCTCGGAATGAAGTCTTCAAATTGATAGTCAACATTATACTCAGTCAGAATTTGCTGCCAGATTTGAAACTGACAGGGTTCTGAATCCACTAATGTCCCATCGTGATCGATTAATAATGCTTTGAGCATTAATGACTCCACAAACTACAGGTGAGCAATTTCTAATTCAGCTGCTTTCAGTTCATTCGGCGCTAAATACCAGCTGTCAGAAAATGCATTACCTCGTTCAACACAGACAAATTCTTGATAGTGCTCACCCCCTAAATCACCAATTGAAGCCGCTTTTTCAAATCCCGGGTTCCAGACAACTGCACTTTTACATTCGCGGCTGCTCAGTTTGATGGCCGGTTCTGTCTGAATAACCTGCTCTTCCTGAACATTCAGATAAATGCGGTCTACTTCGCCGTCAAAATTAACGGGCCCTTGCTGAATATGAGCCTGATAGGCTTGTGTATTATCTAAGAAGCTGGTCCAGTGTAGGCCATCAACATAAGTTGTACTTAAATCTTTAACCGGATGATAACTATGCAGGGCAAAGCTCACCGGCATGGTTTGCTGTCCTGTATTTTTAACCTGCAAACCCAGTTTTAAACTCGTCCCCAGAATAACCTTATATTCTGCGACAAACTGATAAGGATATAATTTAAAAGTTTCATCGTTCGATTCAAAAGCAAAGGTTAATTCAATTGATTTATCAGCATTTATTTTGCTTTCTGTCAGATTCCAGTCCATATCCCGAACAAAACCATGTTTGGGCTTAGCTTTATCTAATTGGTTTTCACCGAACCATGGAAAACAAACCGGAACACCACCTCGTATTGCTTTTCCTTGCTGGTACTGAACTTTTGGACTCACCCATAATAAAGGCGCCTGATTGGCTGGTATAAACTCGATAACATGTGCACCTTGAAGTGAAATGACGGCTTTGCACAACTCTGATTCAATGACGATAAGTGGTAAAGCACTATGCTGCTCTCCATAATATTCAGATGCAGTGGTTATGCTTGCTGCATTAACTGATTTAAGTTGCTGCGCCAGATTTTCAAGTAAAGACATGTTTTAAACTCCAAGAGATTACACCAAACTAGATTGCCCGATATTTTAAAACGCGTGTCTGCAATGAACAAGGAAAACGTTTTATATCGATTATAAACAATTAGGTATAGCCGACCCGAAGCTGAGTTAAGCTATTATCTACAGCATGTAATTGTCCGGCAAATCAACCTGAGCTGCACCGGATTCCACCGCGGCCACAGCAACAGCGCGGGCCACACTTTGCAAGAGTCTGGGATCCATAGGTTTGGGAATAATATAATTTCGGCCAAATGAGAGCTGCTCAACGCCGCTAGCATTGAGCACAGATTCGGGCACCTCCAGCTTGGCGATCTCTCTGATTGCATTCACGGCTGCCACTTTCATCGCATCATTAATTTCAGTTGCTCTGACATCAAGCGCCCCTCTAAAAATAAAAGGAAAACACAGCACATTATTAACCTGATTAGGATAATCACTGCGTCCGGTTGCCATAATGAGGTCATCTCTGACCGCATAAGCTAGTTCGGGTTTTATCTCAGGATCTGGATTTGAGCAAGCAAATACAATCGGGTTGGGATTCATTAGCTTTAAGGCTTCGGGCGGCAATACATCTGGCCCGGATACACCAACAAAGACATCGGCGCAGGATAACGCATCTTCGAGTGTGCGTCTGTCTGTATTATTTGCAAATAATTTTTTATGTTCCGTTAAGTCTTCTCGTCTGGTGTGAATAACCCCTTTTCTGTCCAGCATATAAATACGCTCACGCTGAGCACCACACTGAATCAATAACTCCATACAGGCTACAGCAGCTGCGCCGGCTCCCATACAAACAATAATGACTTCTTCTATTTTTTTATTCTGTACTTCCAGTGCATTTAGCATAGCCGCCGCCGTCACAATCGCCGTACCATGTTGATCGTCATGAAATACAGGCACATTACAGCGTTCCACTAAAGCCTGTTCAATTTCAAAACATTCCGGTGCTTTTATATCTTCTAAATTGATGCCACCAAACGTATCTGCAATGCTGGCAACCGTGTTGATAAATTCTTCGGTTGCTCTGTGCTTAACTTCAATATCAATCGCATCCAGCCCGGCAAAGCGTTTAAATAATAATGCTTTACCTTCCATAACGGGCTTAGAGGCAATGGCGCCTAAATTGCCTAACCCTAAGATAGCCGTCCCATTTGATATAACGGCAACTAAATTACCTTTGTTGGTATATTTATAGGCTTCATCAGGATTTGCGGCAATTTCACGGACAGGTTCTGCAACCCCCGGACTATAAGCCAGAGACAAATCATTTGCGGTTTCTGCGGGTTTGCTCAATTCAATACTGATTTTGCCGGGTTTAGGTAGGGCGTGATAATCTAACGCTTTTTGACGAAAATCTGTCATATGCTGCTTCCTGTCATCTGGATGAATTAATTCACTGATACTCAGATACTGCATTGAGTTAATTTTTTATTGTTGACTCTTAATATCTTCTTCCAATATAAGTTGCCAAGGCTGTTTAAGCGATGCCCGCCATCTTTTATCCTGGTAATAAACGGGCGTTTTCACATATAAAGTCTGGCCGATTAGGGCTTCAAAATTCAGTGTTTTAAATTTCTGATATAAATCCGGTTTGGTAATGCCAACATACAGTTTATTCGCCAGCACTAACCAAAGCGTATTGTTTTTTTCAAATACTCTATCGAGCCGACCTTGCCATTCGTACGAATAGGAATGGCTTTTATATATACCGGATACGGCCTTAGGCTGAAATTGCGGATATTGCCAAATACCTTTATTTTTTTGTCTGGCTGAAATTTCAGCTTGATAATAACACTGCCAGAATAAACTATTTTCGCCGTATACATGCGCATCGGCATAACCATTTTCCACTAGCTTTTGCTGAATGTTTTCGTTTTTATGATTAAACAGATGTGCCAGCATTCTGTTATAGGGATCTAATAAAGCCTTATCTAGCACCATACTGACCTGCAGATCAGGTCCAATTAATTGTTTTAAATAGGCTTGAGCCGCCACTGCAAGCGGTTCAGATTGTTCCAAATTGTCATGATTGATTTCGGGTGTATCGATTCCAATTAACCTGACAAACTGACCAGATTCCAGTTTAACCGTATCCCCGTCAATGACCTGAGCAACTTTAACCTGGCTATGATATTCATTTGGCTGACAAGCCTCTTTTGCTATGGCCTGACCCGCTATCAAAAAGCTTAGATACAAGCTTAACAGAGATTTTAACTTCAAACTTAATACCTATTTATAAAATTAAACCCACTCAGTTCGCTACTATTAACTGTAATTGAATTCTTCAAAACTAGCCAGCAGACATTCTATCTGAATCTGTAATCAATGTTACCGACTCAGTTTTTCCATTATGGCTTTGATTACGCCTGACGTTTGATTATCCGCTATGACGGATTCAGTATCTTCTGTTTCAAACCAAGCCGATTCTGAAAGTTCTTCATAATTAAAATAAAAGCTTTGCTGATTGAGCTCTAGTCGCCAACTGATACGATCCGCGCCTTCTATCGTTTCTTTAATCATAAATTCGTTCTGATTAAGCCAGTGGGTGAATACAGAATTTACGGCTTCCCAGTCCGGATAATATTCAAAGTCACAAATCAGAATATTAGGTTTACCAACCAATATATGAGTATTTAATAGTTGAGCTGTGGTTAGCTGCTGCATGATATTTCCAGTTTTTGCGCCCATTCAGGGGCATTTTTTGCGAAAGCTTGTTTGCCGGCTTGTTCACTAAACGGGTTTTGCAATACCTGATATAACTCGTTTACCAGAGAAAAGTCCCCTTGTTCGGCTGCCGAAATTGCATTCTGCGCCAAATAATTTCGTAAAATATATTTAGGGTTAATTTTTTGCATGTTAGCGAAACGCTCACTTGCTGACATTGGCTGTTGGTTAATACGGCGTAGGTACTGGTTTATCCATTCAGTACTCTGTTCATTGGCACCAAACCATGACAGTAGCTCAGACTGTTTATCGGTTTCGGATAACTGTCTGAACGTATTGCTATAATCAAGTTGGTTTGCTTGCATTAAATCGAGTAGTTTGCCCAGAATCAACTTATCATCCGGCTGCCATTGTGAAAAACCCAGTTTTTGCTGCATTAACTGACTATAAGCATTAATAAAAGCCGGCTCATATTCTAACAATGCGGATTTTAATTCATCCATGCTTAATAACCCCGAAAATGCATGCGCCAGGCAATTCAAATTCCACAATCCAATACTGGGCTGGCGATTAAATGCATACCGACCGGTATGATCAGAATGATTGCAAATAAATCCTTCCTGATAGGTATCTAAAAATGCATAAGGGCCGTAATCAAATGTAATGCCTAAAATTGACATATTGTCCGAGTTCATCACACCATGGCAAAAACCAAACGCCTGCCATTTCGCAATTAATCTGGCGGTATCTAATACCACTTGCTTAAAAAATGCGTAAACCGGTTTTTCGGCTTTTAGACAGTCAGGAAAATATTGCTCAATGCAAAAGTCGACCAGCTTCTTCAGCTCATCCGGCTGACGAGTATGAAATAAGTATTCAAAATGACCAAAGCGGATATGTGAGCGGCAAACCCGGGTTAACATTGCCGCCTGCTCCTGAGTTTCTCGGTAAACCGGGTTGTCACCCACAGTCAGTGCCAATGCCCGGCTGCTTGGTATGCCTAAATGATGCAGAGCTTCACTGGCTAAAAACTCTCGAATGGACGAACGCAATACAGCTCGGCCATCACCGCCTCGCGAATAGGGCGTTGGACCCGCCCCTTTTAAATGCAGATCCCAGGCTATATTATCCTCTGCTTTTAATTCACCCAAGAGTAAACCACGCCCGTCTCCCAACTGAGGATTATACTGACCAAACTGGTGTCCAGTATATTTTTGCGCTAGCGGCTGCATGCCTTCAATGACAGATTGTCCTGAAAAAACTCGGGTAAAATCGGCTTCTGAAATTAAGTCAGGTGTAAACCCTAAATAATCTGCCAACGTCTGGTTTTTACAAACTAATTTTGGATGACTTAGAGGCTGAGGTAACTGGCTATGATAGTGAGCAGTAAATTGCTGGTAATAACGGTTATTAAATTGCATATAAAGTCTTAAGCGTTTTTGTGGTATTGGCTGAGTTCGCTACCGATATTGACCACCTCCTGCCAAAAAGCAGCCACTAAAGGTTCGACCATATGCTTTTGCAAGCAGCATACGCCTAATTCAAACGGCTCAATATCGGTTCCGGCTTCCAGTTTTTTGACCTTATCACGCACAGGACTATTTGCAATCACAATATCCGGTGCCAGCCCAATTCCGCAGCCCAAAGCAACCATAGAGACAATGGCTTCGTGGCCTGTTACAGTCGCATAAATATTAGGTTTAATATGGTGAGAGCGAAACCACTTGTCACTGCGGCTTCTGGTTAACCCGGCATCTGCGAGAATAAAGGGAATACTCTGCCAGTCAGGCTCACGTTCAGCGAGTTTAGCGTTAACTTCGCACTCAAATGCAGGACCAATTAAAGAAAATGGAATATTATCTATGGTATGAAACGCCATATTATTCGCCAGGGTTTCTGGCTTCGCAGACAATGCAATATCCACCGAGCCATCTGCAATTTTTTTCATTGCCAGCGATGCAGCGCCGGTTTCAAGCAAAATTTCGATATTTGGATACGCCTGACTCAATCGGCTTAAAATAGGCGGAATATGGGAATAACAGGCTGTGACTGAGCAAAAGACTTTTAATTGACCTTTTAACGCCTTGCCGGATGTTTGGGTATCTTGTTTAAAATGATGCCAGGCATCCAGAGTTTGCCGGGCAAATGCTAAAAACTGAACACCGGCTTCGGTTAACACCACACTTCGGTTATCCCGTTCCAGCAATACACAACCCGCTTCTTCTTCCAGTCGTTTAATCATCCGGCTTAACGTAGGGGCACTGGTATGCAAAGCTTCTGCCGTTTTAGCAAAATGTAAAGTTTCACTTAAATGTATAAAACAACGTAAAGATTTGAGTTCCATAAACTTATCCCCCCTCTGGCAGCACCATTATGCATTTCATAAAGTGAAATACTGTTTTTTAAATATATCACTTTAAGCAATATTGACAATAGGGTAAAGTATCCGCCATTCGTTTTGCCTGGATTTAATCTTAATTGAATAAGTTCAGGCTGAATATAAGTTAAACTTTATTTATTTCAATCTGTTAAGGATTAATCATGGGTCAGAATTATTTTAATACGCTCTCTATGGCTGAAAAGCTTGAGCAATTAGGTAAATGTCGTTTTATGGATCGCAGCGAATTCGCTGACGGTTGTGAAGCATTAAAAGGCAAAAAAGTTGTTATCGTAGGTTGTGGCGCTCAAGGTTTAAACCAAGGTTTAAACATGCGTGACTCTGGTTTAGATATTTCTTATGCATTGCGTGAAGCAGCTATTACTGAAAAGCGTGCATCATGGAAAAATGCAACTGACAATGGCTTTACTGTAGGTACTTATGAAGAATTAATTCCAACAGCTGATTTAGTCTGTAACTTAACACCTGACAAGCAGCACACTGCCGTTGTTGGTGCTGTTATGCCATTAATGAAACAAGGCGCAACTTTAGCTTATTCACACGGCTTCAACATTGTTGAAGAAGGCATGCAAATTCGTGAAGATATCACGGTTATTATGTGTGCGCCTAAGTGTCCTGGTTCAGAAGTACGTGAAGAATATAAGCGTGGTTTTGGTGTTCCTACATTAATCGCGGTTCACCCTGCAAATGACCCACAAGGTCACGGCTTAGAGTGGGCTAAAGCATACGCTTCTGCAACTGGTGGTGATCGTGCTGGTGTTTTAGAGTCGTCTTTTGTTGCTGAAGTTAAGTCAGACTTAATGGGTGAGCAAACGATTCTGTGTGGCATGTTACAAACTGGTGCTATCTTAGGTTACGAAAAAATGGTAGCTGAAGGTGTTGATGCTGGTTACGCTTCTAAATTAATCCAGTACGGTTGGGAAACTATCACTGAAGCGCTTAAATACGGCGGCATTACAGGTATGATGGATCGTCTGTCTAACCCGGCAAAAATTGAATGTTTTGCATTAGCTGGCGAATTAAAAGAGACTTTACGTCCTTTATTCCGCAAGCATATGGATGACATCATCACTGGTCACTTCTCTAAAACTATGATGGAAGACTGGGCAAACGATGACGTTAATCTATTAAAATGGCGTGCAGACACTGCTGAAACTGCTTTTGAAAAATCAACTTCTCAAGAAGCTTCTATCGACGAGCAAGAATACTTCGACAACAACATCTTATTTGTTGCTATGGTTAAAGCAGGTGTTGAATTAGCGTTTGAAGCTATGACTGAAGTTGGCATTATCGAAGAATCTGCTTATTATGAGTCTTTACATGAAACGCCATTAATTGCGAATACGATTGCGCGTAAGAAATTATACGAAATGAACGTCGTTATTTCAGATACAGCTGAATACGGTTGTTACTTATTTGCTCACGCGGCTGTTCCGTTATTAAAAGATTTCGTAAACGACTTAGACAGTGCGTTTATCGGTCAGTACAAAGCGCCTAAATCAAATACGGTTGATAACGCTTTATTGGTACGTGTGAATGACGAAATTCGTAATCACCCGGTTGAGTGGGTTGGTCAGGAATTACGTGGTTATATGACGGATATGAAAGCAATCGTAGACAAAGATGCAATCTAATTAATGCTTTCTATATAAATAAAAAAACCCGGCAACTGCCGGGTTTTTTATTGCCTGTTAGTTTTAACGAAAATCGAGAATTCATCACTCAATTTCAGGCAAAAAAAATCCCCGCAAAGCGAGGATTTTCTTAATTGTATGACGTTCGGTTAAATTAGTTTAAACCGCCGTTACCGCCACCAGTACCTGTGCCAGTACCAGTACCAGTACCTGTGATGACTTCACCGCCAATATCAATTTTAGGTGTATCTAACGCAACATCTAAACCAGGTGCATTAGTTTTCTCTTTAATTTTTTGCAAGATTGCACGTACACCCGCTAATTTTTCGTTCAATTTACCTAGGTTTTCTTTTGCTGTATCTGCATTACCAGATTTAGCTGCTGCTACAACAGCTGCTGCTAAATCATCGAATTTTGCTTTTACAGAAGCGCCATCCGCTGCAGCAAATGAAGCATTAATTGATGAAAGTTTTAATACTGCAGCTTTAGTCGCGGCACCAAATCCGTTACCCGTTGCATCAACTAAGTCGTCTTCAAAAATATTTACAGTGCCGATTTCGTCATCGGTTAAACCTAAAAGACGCAATACAACTTGGTTTAATGTAGTTGTATTCACTTCACCAGTTTCGATTGCAATTTGCGCTGCCATAGTTGTAATTGCATTTACAGGTGCTTTAACAACACCGCCAGGATTTGATTTAGCCAGGGTTGATAAAGTGATACCTGTTAAATCAGCGTCTTCAATGATGTCTTCATATGCTACATCACCACAACCATCTGGTTGGTCACATACCATAGTAGTTTCTGAATCAGCTTCGATCACTACAATAATATCAGAGTCAGCAAATTGCTTTTCTAGCTTGAAGTTAAAAGAACCGTCTTGATTGGTTCTGATACCTTCATCAGCTAAAAGGTCATCGCTCATGTCTGTATCTGACAATAAAAATGCTTTTACAGGCGCATTAGCAAGCGTACCTTTAACAGCTGTACCTTCATAATCCGCTAAAACAACCGGATCAGGAGTGTCAGTAAAAACGGGATCGCCGTCGCCAATAAAGTTACAACCTGATAATGCAAATGAACCTGCTAGTGCGATTGATAATGCAGTGTGCTTAAATGTTAGTTTCATTTTTCAGCTTCCTTGTAGTTTAGATCTGAAAGAGATTTGATTTAGTCTGATTTAAAAACAGTTTAACTAAATTTGCAAGTGTCTTTTTTGTGACGGCAATGCCACATACTATTTTCAAGGTCTATTGTATCCGGTTTATAAAAAACCGCAATCAGGATTATTGACCCAGTTCAAATTTTTCCAGTATGCGTGCCAATGTCTTTTTTCCAATTCCTTTTATCGTTTTCAGCTCTTCCATATCGCTGATTTTTCCATTCGTTTCACGAAAATCAATAATCGCCTGTGCTTTGGTTTTCCCCAGCCCTTTAACTTGCATTAACTGCTGTAAAGTCGCGTCATTTATATCCACTTTGGTATAGCTGACATTGGCTGTGATACTGTCTTGTGGGGATAAATTACTCTCGTTCGCGATTAACGGCGCATTGAAAGATAATACAGTAGTAAGTGTGATCAGTGAGAAGATTGAGCGTTTCATATCCTTAGTCCTTTTCCATTTGATTAACTCAAAACAAACTTAGTCAATGCTCAGATAAGCCGCCAGTTTGAGCTAAAATTTTTCTATACAGTTTTGGAATATGGTACGCATGATTTTGCATAAATGTATCTTTATAAACAGATTTTAACGTTATTAGATCGATATTTTTACAAGTATTACCCAAATAAAAGCCTGTGCCTTCGTCTTGATCCGCTATTCTGATTTGATATCCGTCTTGCGTCTTTATTAGCCAGCTTTCAGGATCGTCGATAAAATCCGACCAAGGGATGGTCTCCTGTAACCATAAATCATATTGCTGTTTTGATTTGAAATGATAATCAGGTACTAATGCCACCACATTGTTACCCAAAACCTTATAAAATTTCGAAGCTTCTGGCAGGCACCTTTGTTTAGCTTTTGCAATGCTTAATTGGTATTCATCTTCAAACCCTAACCAATGTGCTAGTTCATGTCCTAATACTTGAGTATTTATTGCTTCCCCTGTGTAAATTACCGGCCCTTGCCGATAGGCTCTTTTTAGCTCTGGTTTTATAACTAGCCAGTGATAGCTTTGAATAGCTTCATCATCCTGACCCATAGGATTAAACAGTTGAGCAGCATTTTTATGCCAATGCATGCCGGCAATGCAAAAATCTGCGAGCGAAAAAAACTTTACTTTTAATAAGGTTTCGAATGCGAGTTTTTGTTGAATGAGCTGCTGATAATTATTTGCTATAAGTTGAACAGGTCTGGCGCAACTTGGGCGCTTGTTTATCAGTGCCAGCTTTACTTCAGACCAACTTTCACGGTAATAAGTCAGGTCATTGTGATAAAAATCATTGGCTGCCGGATTTTGTTTAAGCAGATGATTCCATTCAAGCCTTTCCCGACCCTGCTTAATCAAAAATTGCGCATAATCTAACCTGATTCGGTTTTGATTTGATAAACTAAGCGCTTGCTGATATCTATATTCTGCTTTTGTCGCTGATTCAGCTTCCAGTAATTTAGCCAATAACCAATTGGCCTGGCTGGCGACTTGTCTATTTTTATTTTGTTGGGCTGCTTTTTTAAGCCAGTATTGTTTATAAAATCTGTTATCTGTGCGATTTGCCAAAAGCCACTGGCTATAAGCATGGTTAAGGTTGGCAAAATGCTTAAATAGAGAGATGGGGTATGTCTCTACGGATAGATCCGTCCAGCTCTCATTTGGGAGGGCATTTAATAGTTTTTTAGCCCACTGACGTTGCTGTTTTTGATTTAAATTTTGATACCAGTTGAGTTCATTTGGCCGCAATGCAAGCATCTCGGGCTCAACATTTTGCGCTATCCGCTTAATATAAACATCACCCGGGTTATCTGAAATCAGCAGCCAACTTGCCAATCCAAGCAGCATAAAAGCAAGCGCGGTAAAAAAAGTTCTAATAAGCGGTTTCACCAGCAGATTCAGCGAGATTGTTTAATTCCAGCAATGCATACCTGTATTCAACAAATTCATAAACCTGTGTCAGTAATGCTGCTCTAAAATATTGAGCCGCCTGCTCTGTCTGTGACTGCTGAGAAAGTTTTTTACCTATATAAAAATAAGCTTCACACAGGTTTTGGTTCAAACTTTGCCCATTATCTTTTTCTGCAAACAAGTGAGCTCTCTGTAATAAGGTTTGTTGGTTAATTTGGCCTTGAGTATACAAAACAATCTGAGTACCCCAGTTGTCTCTATCAAGCTCTTTAAGTTGAGACTTAAGTTGGATATCGGCGGCTTCTTTATCATAACTGGCTTTTGCAAAATACCACCATAAGACTCTGAAACCATCATCTGGCTGGCGCTGATAAAAGTACTCAAAATCTTTTTCTGCTAACTGTGCACGCTCACCATAATACAAAGCAATAGCCCGGTTAAAATAGGCAAATTCATGCTCAGGCTCTAACTCTATCGCAGAGTCAAAGGCCTCATACGAGCGGCTAAATTCATTCTGGCGAAGATAATATATACCTAACATATTATAGGCTTCTGCTAAATCGGGTTTAATTTCTAGCGCATACAATAAATCAAAATAAGCTAAATGGCTTAACCCCATTGCATCGTAAGTTAAACCTCGCTGTAAATAGAGTTCGGCTCTTGCGGCCTCTGAAAATTCAGGGTCGTTAATTAAATCGGATAGTCGCTTTATAGTGACTTGTTCTGAAGCCGTATCTGTAACAGGATTAATTTGATTTAAATAAGGCAGATTATCACTTTGTCGAAGCGATTGAGTTGCACAAGCCGTCAAATAAAAGCAACTTAAAATGAAACCAAAGTATCTTGCAGCATTTAACAAAAATTTGTTTATTCGCATAAATATATCAACTCAATTAATAACCGACTTTGAGTGTGCCAGAGTTAACCTAAATATAGAAGGTTTCAGCCCTAAAAAGTAAATGAGCTGTTACTTACAAAATAACAGCTCATTATCTGTTTGAAATAAAATGTGCTTATATTCGTGTTTTAAGTTATCACTTTAATCACTGCCAAATAAATCCCGGGTATAAATTTTGTCCGCGACATCCTGTAAAACATCCGCCATTCGGTTAGATACGATGACATCCGAGATTTGCTTAAATTCGTTTAAGTCTTTAATGACTTTTGAATTAAAAAAGGTCTCATCTTCCAGTACCGGCTCATAGATAACCACTTCAATACCTTTAGCTTTGATGCGTTTCATAATGC
>Ga0207833_100119_pt1 | contig 74042 bp, 66 predicted proteins | sample TtaePargueraPR_6_FD_187753 | JGI IMG/M metagenome (GOLD analysis project Ga0207833, IMG submission 187753) | Aerobic enrichment media microbial communities from Bioluminiscent Bay, La Parguera, Puerto Rico - Tt and E1 (2) (SPAdes) | ecosystem: Environmental > Aquatic > Marine > Unclassified ...
CACCTGATCCCATTTCGAACTCAGAAGTGAAACACAATAGCGGCGATGGTAGTGTGGGAGTTCCCATGTGAGAGTAGCACACTGCCAGGCTCTTAATTTTCTATCTAAATCAGATAGCGCTAAATGCGAGTCTTTCATTAGACAACACAGAATACAAAAGCCCGATTCGAAAGAGTCGGGCTTTTTGCGTTTATAGGTTTCAATTTATTTCTACCTTGTCTAAGGCAATTTTTTGTCTCACCTCAAATAATAAACAAAGATCAACTTTACCTTTCTGTAGTGGCAAACTAACAGGCATCAGTAAGTCTTGGTGCTATATGGTTAAAAGTTAAATAATTTATCATTTTGTTTATTGCTTTTTATCCGGCATAGCGTATAGATTTAGTATCTTCCTGATTTTCAGTAGAAATTACATGATAAAGTCGACCAGTAAAATTGCTTTCATTCTGTTTACGTTTGTCTTGAGCTGCGAGGCCGCAGCTCAGCAATGCGTTATTTTATTGCATGGCTTAGCACGAGGGGCTGAGTCTATGCTGCAACTTGAACAAAGGTTGGTTCAGGCTGATTTTGCAGTTGCTAATATTGATTACCCTTCAACTCAAGCTCCGGTGGAAAAGCTTGCGCAAAGCGCAATTTCAAATGGTTTAAAACAATGTAATCAAGTGAACGCAGATAAAATTCACTTTGTGACGCATTCAATGGGCGGCATATTAGTGCGGTATTACCTCGAGCACCATGAGATTACAAACTTAGGTCGTGCTGTTATGTTAGGCCCGCCTAATAAAGGCAGCGAAGTGGTTGATGAATTAAAAGACCTTGAAATATTTGAGTGGATAAATGGTCCTGCAGGAAAACAGCTAGGCACAAAAAACCAAAGTCTGGTCAAGCAACTGGGGCCAGTCAATTTTGAGCTTGGGATCATTGCCGGAACCAAAACGATTAACTGGATTTTATCTGCCATCTTACCGAATCAAGACGATGGTAAAGTGACAGTGGAAAGTACTAAAGTGAAAGGCATGTGCAGTTTTTTAACACTGCCGGTTACTCATACCTTTATGATGACAAACGATCAAGTTGAAGAGCAGGTGCTGGCGTTTTTAGAGCTGGGCATTTTTACTGATAAAAAAGCTAGAAATCATTTGTGTAAAACGACTGGATAAACAGAGGTGTGTAAATGCGCTGGTTTAAAGCCCTTTTATTCTTCATCTTGGCAATCGTTTGTTATGCTATTGGTAATATCGCGGGTTTGATTCTTGTGATTGCACTGGGCCTGATTTGTGAGGGCTTAATGTGGTTTACGATTTTCAGAAAATCTAAAAAGGGTAAACCTTAGTACCCTTTCCATGAAGCTTTGATTATTTGAATGCTACTCTAGGTTCTGTTGATCTTTTAAGTGCATAAACAAATTGGCAATGATACCAGCCGACTTAACTCATTTGATTCGCTTTACGGTAGTTGCCCTGATAGTCAAAAATACGCTCTGTCACCTGCCAGAATTTTTTCTTTTTTGCGGCTATCACAAAATCAGGGTGAGGTAGCAAGTGCGCTACATTTAATACCTGTTGACTGGTATTAAATAGGGTTGGGCTGGCACCATCTTGCAGCCTTCGGCCAAAAATCTGATTGAAATGAGTTTGTTGTTTTTTGCTGCTTAGGTTAAATAGCTCTGATAATTCCTGCCCGTCTTCGTCGTAATAAATCACTTTTATAAGCTCAGCATGAGGGCTGATTTGCATACCCGCGCAGCGAATGACCATTGAATTTTTTAGCTTTAATGCATCTTTAATCTGATCATCAGGGTCAACAAGCGCATGTTTGCATTCATGACAGTAACGTGCGGCAATATCATTTTCACTCTGGCATTGCGGGCAGGTTTTGAATTTAAAGCGAAAGCTGCACTGCACAGGTACTGCATTGTCATCTGATTCTAATAACCCCCAGCAGCGTCGGCCAAAATGTTCAATAACATCTCCGTCTGCATCTGTTTTTCCCCAGAATGTATTGGCAAAACCACATTCAGGGCAGGGCACAGAAACTGGCACCGTGCTTTTGTTAGGCCTGATATTGCCCACTTCGGGATAATGCAGATCAAAATCGTTACCGGCATAATCAATAACCAAACATTCTGTTTTGCCTTCAGCCAAACGTAACCCCCGGCCAACAATTTGTTGATACAGGCTCACTGACTGAGTCGGTCTTAAAATCGCAATAAAGTCGACATGGGGTGCGTCAAAACCGGTTGTTAATACAGCCACATTGATTAAAAATTTGATGTGTTTTTGCTTAAAGCTCTGAATGATACGGTCACGTTCTTTTGATGCTGTATCTCCTATAACAATTTCTATTTTATTTTGCTCGTTAAACTGAGTTAAATATTGATAAATTTCGTTGGCATGCTGCACAGTTGCAGCAAAAATCATAACCCCCTGCTTATCTTGACTCTGACTCGTGATTTGCTCGCAAATCGCTTTAGTCACTCTGGGATATTTTAACAATAGCTGGTTAATATCATTCGTTTTGTATTCACCGTTAGCTGTTGCCTGCAAATGACTGAAATCATAATGTTCAGTAGCCGCATTGACCAATCTGGGCGGCGTTAGGAAATTATTTTTTATCATGTATCTGAGCGGTAATTCATAGATACATTTATCAAACGGACAGTCAGATTCAGCCCGGGCAAAACCGAAATAATGGTAGCGATATATCCAGCCAAAATCGAGTCGATAGGGAGTCGCTGTTAGCCCAAGTATTTTTAATTCAGGGTTATTTGATTTGAGTTTCTGAATGACCTTCTGGTACTGGTTATTATTCTTTTTTTGCGTTTGAGTATTCGGCTGATGGTCTTTGCATTCTGATTGTTTGTCCAGAATATTCGGATTGGCGACTCTGTGGCATTCATCAATAATTAACAAGCTATATTGCTGAATAAATTTATCCAGGTTGGGCGCTACCGATTGGATACTGGCAAAAGTGACAGCATGTTCGGTTTCTTTTCGGTTGAGGCCGGCTGAAAATATACCGGCTTTTAGCCCATAACTCTCATATTTTTGATGGTTTTGTTCAACCAGTTCTTTTACATGAGTTAATACCAGAATTTTTCCACGTGCAATTTTGGCAAGTTCTGCAATAACCAGGCTTTTACCCGCCCCGGTAGGTAATACAATCACAGCTGACTGCGTAGATTGCTTAAAATGACTGATGGTTGCGTCTACTGCTTCCTGTTGATAAGGCCTGAGCTGATACATTCTAAAACTGAGCCATAAAAATTATTGGCTGAGTGATTCTTTGATGCAAAGTGAATTTTTCATGCACGAAAAATTCACGCGTACAGGGAGTTAGTAGCCCTTTGCGTAAAGAATCACTCGAGACTATTAAATATTTAATGCAGCGCTGCTCTGAAAGGCAAGTTTTCACAAATATTTGCTTCGAATTCGAGAATTTCTTCTAACCGGGCATCCACTTCACTTTTATCAAAATATTCGTATGCCAGTTCAACAAACAAGTTTTTATGTTTGGCTTCAGACTTGGCGATCATCTGATAAAAATCTTTGTCTTTACCCTCCGGCAAAGCCTCTGCGACCAGTGAAAACCTTTCATGACCGCGCGCTTCAATCACACCGGCAACCAGTAATCTATCCATCAGGAAAACTTCTTTACCGTTTCTGAATACAGAGCGTATTTGTTTGATATAAGCATCCTGCTTATCATCACCTAAAATTTCATCTCGCTCATCCAGGAGTTTTAATACTTGTTTAAAGTGAATCAATTCTTCTAATGCTAAATCTGTCATTGCGCGAACTAATTTTCTGCGATCCGGATAATGCGATAACATAGAGATTGCCATGCCTGAGGCTTTTTTTTCTGCCGCTGCATGATCTTGTAAAAAGGTATTGAAATCGGCAAGCACAGCCTGGGTCCATTCAAACGGGGTTTTATATTTTAACTCGAACATCAGGTTTTGTATTTAATCTTAAAGTTGGCGCTGATTTTACCTGCGATAGACAAATACCTAAAGTAAAAATAAGCAAATTGGCGAGATTGAGTGGTTTATCTTAACAGGGCGTAATTGATACTATCTATTTTTCCTGCTCGGGTAGATTCTATTTTCAGCGGGTGTTTAACTTGATTCCAGGCGGTGACTTTGCCAGCCGTATTAATCCGTTTAAAACCTGTCTGTCGGTTGATATGACTACTCAATTTATTGTGTGATATCAAAAACTCAAGCAATCTGTCATAACTATCTGCTTGGCTAATATTGAGGGTTAGCAGCGTTTTTTCCCGATCCGAAAAATATTGCTGAACTGATGATTTATGTTTTAAATAACATTCAGTTAAAAACTGATCAGACTGAATATTTTCGACGTTAAAAGGTTCAAAGGTTTTTTTAAAACAGGTTTTAAGTGCTGGGTTAAAGCCCCCTGAGGGTCTGAGTAAATTGGCAGACATACGATTGAGCAATTGTTTTATAGATGGCAGCCAGTGTTGTAAATCACGTTCAAGATAAATAAACAAACTGCCCGGGAAAATTTTATCCAAACTCGGGTAATCATAAAAGACGGGTGTATCAGCAATGACTTCTGCTTGCTGAAAGCTTTGATAGGTATAAGCGGTATGAGCGGTTTTAAAGCCTAACTCTAACATGGCCACACATAAACTTGTGGTTGCTGTACGAGGCAAGCCTATAACAAATATTTTATCTTGATGGATATTCATATATTGGATTATCTAATAAAAAAGCCGGATATTAGATCCGGCCTTTTTTGTTGATGATTAGTTTTGATTATTATAAGGCTGCAATTTCATCATATTGCTGCTGAAGTTTAGAAAGTGATGATTCTGCTTCAGCCAGTTTTTGACGCTCTTTTGCAATAACAGCTTCAGGTGCATTGTTAACAAATTTGTCATTGCCAAGTTTGCCTGAAACAAATGAAACTTCTTTATTGGCTTTTTCCATTGCTTTTTTCAAGCGGGCCAATTCAGCATCTTTATCAATCAAACCAGCCATCGGAATTAACAAGTCCATTTCACCAACTAATGCAGTTGCAGAAGCTGGGCCTTTTTCGCCGTCAGCGAGCACTTCAATGCTTTCTAATTTAGCAAGGGACTGCAGGAAGTTTTGGTTTTCAGTTAAACGACGCTTATCGGTTTCATTGGCATTTCTTAGCAGTACCTGAATCGGTTTATTGGGTGAAATATTCATTTCACCGCGAATGTTACGCACACCCAGAATAAACTGCTTTAACCATTCAACATCGGCAATGGCTGCTTGATCCACCTTGTCAGCCTGATACTGCGGATAAGCCTGCAACATAATGGTTTCGCCTTCAACGCCGGCCAGGGGGGCAACGCGCTGCCAAATTTCTTCAGTGATGTAAGGCGTAACCGGATGCATTAAGCGTAATAAGGTTTCCAATACCTGAATCAGTGTTTTACGTGTACCACGCTGCTGAGATTCAGAACCGTTTTGCAATACAGGTTTGGTTAATTCTAAATACCAGTCACAGAATTGGTTCCAGGTAAATTCATATAAGGTTTGTGCTAACAAATCAAAACGGTAGCTGTCGATGTATTTACGTGACTGCTCGATAGTTTCTTGCAGGCGGCCCAGAATCCATTTATCAGCCAGCGATAATTCAATGTCACCCCCATTTAAGCCACAATCCTGCTCTTCGGTATTCATCAATACGTAGCGGCTTGCATTCCAAAGTTTATTACAGAAATTTCTGTAACCTTCAAGGCGCTTCATATCCCAGTTGATATCACGACCTGTGGATGCCATTGCGGCTAACGTAAAGCGCAGCGCATCTGTACCATGGGCTTCAATCCCATTTTCAAAGGTTTTACGTGTCGTTTTTTCAACTTTTTTGGCGACTTTATCCTGCATCAGATTGCTAGTACGTTTTTGTACCAGACTTTCAAGATCGATGCCGTCAATCATATCAATCGGGTCTAACACATTGCCCTTAGATTTAGACATTTTGTCGCCATTTTCGTCACGAATAAGCCCGGTGACATAAACCGTTTTAAAAGGAACCTGAGCTTTGCCGTCTTCATCTTTCATAAAGTGCATCGTCATCATGATCATTCTGGCAACCCAGAAGAAAATAATGTCAAAGCCTGTTACTAGGACTTCAGATGGATGGAAGGTTTTTAATTCAGGTGTTTTTTCAGGCCAGCCCAGAGTTGAGAATGTCCAGAGTGCTGATGAGAACCAGGTATCTAATACATCTTCGTCCTGAGTTAGTTTAACCTCAGCAGATAAATTATTGTCACTGCGAACTTCAGCTTCATCACGGCCAACATAAACATTTCCGGCTTCATCGTACCAGGCCGGTATTCTGTGACCCCACCATAACTGGCGAGAAATACACCAGTCCTGAAGATCGTTCATCCACGAGAAATACATATTTTCATATTGCTGTGGCACAAATTTGATATCGCCGTTTTTAACTGCGTCAACGGCTGGTTCAGCTAAAGGCGCAACGCGCACATACCACTGATCAGTTAATAATGGTTCAATCACAACGCCAGAACGGTCCCCGTAAGGCACGGTTAAACTATGATCTTCAATTACTTCCAATAAGCCGTTTTCTTCAAATTCAGCCACGATTGCTTTGCGCGCAGCAAATCTGTCGAGTCCGTGAAAACGCTCAGGAATGGGGGCATCTAACTCTAGCGGTTTACCATCGAAGGTAAAAGTTTCACCTTGCGCTAAAATACCAGCATCCTGATTAAAAATATTAATCATAGGCAATTGATGGCGTTTACCCACTTCGTTATCGTTAAAGTCATGGGCCGGGGTGATTTTTACGCAGCCAGTACCTTTTTCCATATCTGCATGGTCATCACCGACAATCGGTATGCGGCGGTTAACAATCGGTAATATAATTTCTTTACCGATTAAATCCTGATAACGCTCATCTTCCGGATTAACCGCAACGCCGGTGTCACCTAACATGGTTTCCGGACGAGTTGTGGCGACAACAATATAATCTTTACCATCTTGGGTTTTTACGCCATCCGCCAGTGGATAACGGAAGTTCCACATGTGGCCTTTTTTATCTTTGTTTTCAACTTCAAGATCCGAGATGGCTGTGTGTAATTTAGGATCCCAGTTAACCAGTCGTTTTCCGCGATAAATTAAATCTTCTTTGTGCAAGCGGACAAAAACTTCTTTAACGGCTTCAGATAAACCATCATCCATAGTAAAACGTTCACGGTCCCAATCAACAGATGCACCCAAACGCCTTAACTGCTGCGTAATAGTGCCACCTGACTCTTTTTTCCAATCCCAGATACGGTCAATAAAAGCTTCACGGCCTAAATCATGGCGGGTTTTATCTTCTTCTGCGGCTAACTTACGCTCAACTACCATTTGTGTTGCTATACCCGCGTGGTCGGTACCAACTTGCCACAGGGTATTAAACTGATCCATTCGTTTGTAGCGGATCAGGGTATCCATAATGGTGTCCTGAAAAGCATGACCCATATGCAAACTACCCGTCACATTTGGTGGTGGGATCATGATGCTGTATGCATCCCCCTGGCCAGACGGTTTAAAATAACCTTTCTCTTCCCAAGCCTGATAAAGAGATTGTTCAATAGCGGATGGATTAAATTTGGTTTCCATAAAAAATCTTTACTCTACATTATGCAATTTGCGCAGGACTAGTTGATAAACTGTGTCCTGCTTGTCTAAAAGCTTTATATCTTTCTCTGGCTTGCTGTTTGGGTGTGTCTGCAGCAGGCACAAAATCAAAAATCTGTTGGAACTGGTGACTGAATGCCGGCACTTGCTGACTCAAATTAACCAGAACACTGCGTCTATTTTTGGGCGCTTGCCAGCTTATTTCAACCGGAGAGCCATAACTTGGCCCTTCGCCCTGAAGATTGTGGGCGACAAACTGGTCGGCATCAAACTGCCAGAGCATTTCGTCAATGGCTTCGGCTTGTGCCTGAGTATCTGTATACACAAATACTTTATGTTTATCCCGATATAATTTAGCCACCAGTTGGCAGGCAAATAGCACAACAGCCGAATCGGAAGATTCGGCTGTTTCATCGGGTAAAAGGTAAAAAGTAACCTGACTCATTAATCTGAAACTTGGTTAGAAGCTCGGTTTATTAAGTATTGAGTTAACAGCGGAACTGGGCGACCGGTTGAACCTTTGTTTTTGCCACTATTCCAAGCTGTGCCCGCAATATCTAAATGCGCCCAGTTATATTTTTTAGTGAAACGAGATAGGAAACAAGCTGCAGTAATACTGCCGGCCGGTCGGCCACCAATATTTGCCATATCGGCAAACGGGCTTTCCAATTGTTCCTGATATTCATCCCATAAGGGTAAACGCCAGGCTCTGTCACCTGACTGCTCTGAGGCATTTACAAGATCATGCGCGAGTGGATTATGATTACTCATTAAGCCGGTTGCCTGATGACCCAGTGCAATCACACAGGCACCAGTTAAAGTGGCCACATCAATAACAGAGTCCGGATTGAAACGTTCGACATAAGTGAGTGCATCACATAAAACTAAACGGCCTTCTGCATCCGTATTTAATACTTCTACGGTTAACCCTGACATAGTTGTTAAAATATCACCCGGGCGATATGAACGACCATCCGGCATATTTTCACAACCGACCAGAACCCCCACTACGTTAATCGGAAGTTTTAATTCTGCCAATGCATGCATAGCGCCTAAAACCCCGGCAGCACCCCCCATATCGTACTTCATCTCATCCATAGCCGCACCGGGCTTGAGTGAAATACCACCTGTATCAAAGGTTAATCCTTTACCGACTAATACGATAGGTGCTACATCTTTGCCGGCTCCCTGGTATTGCATAACAGACATGACAGATTCGTTTTCACTACCACGACCTACGGCTAAATATGAGCCCATACCTAGCGCTTCCATTTCTTTCTCTTTGACTAAATGAGTTGAGATAGAATCATAGCTTTGTGCAAGCGCCTCGGCTCTCTGGCCTAAATATTCAGGGTTACAGATGTTGGGTGGAAGATTGGCGACATCGCGACATACTTTCTGACCGGCAGAAATGGCTAATGCATGTTCTACTGCACGTTCACCAATGGATAATTCTTTACGAGTCGGGACATTAAAAACAATTTTACGAAGTGGGCGGCGAGGTTCTTCTTTTTTACTTTTTAACTGGTTAAACGTATATAAGCAGTCTTGAGTGGCTTCAACGGCCATTCTGACTTTCCAGTAGGTATCACGACCTTTTACATGCATTTCAGGTAAGAAGCAGACAGCTTCCATTGACCCGGTTTCGTTTAATGTATTAATCGTTTTTGCGATAATTTGGCGGTACTGGCGTTCATCGAGTTCTCTTTCTTTACCACAGCCAACCAATAAAATACGTTCGCTTAATACATTAGGCACGTGATGAAGCAGCAACATTTGTCCTGCTTTGCCTTCTAAATCACCACGGCGTAGCAGGTTACTGATATAACCTTCGCTGATCTTATCCAGTTGCTCGGCAACTGAAGTTAGTCTACGAGGTTCAAATACACCTACCACTATGCAGGCGCTGCGTTGTTTTTCTGCGCTACCGCTTTTAACGCTAAATTCCATGTTGACTCCTAATGCTTAAATGAATGCTCGCCAATAAAAATAGAGTTTGACTGATATTATCAAAAGGCTCAAATGCTAAATAGTCAATTTAGCCTGATATTTTGTCAAATTAACACTGAATAAAAAAATCAATATCAGTTACAATTCGCGAAATAAAATTCTGTTGCAGTTGACCACTGAAACGGAACATATTCTATAATTTTAACTCAAATTCTGTCGTATTTGGCTCAGATTGACAGTATTTTCTTGTAAAAATACCGAGTTTACTTAATATTTTGCTTTATTGCAGCAAAATACGATATTAACGGACTTTAAATTGATAATTTTTAGATACATTCTTGCTGAAACATTTAAAGCTCAGTTTGCCGTGTTTGCGGTGCTTATGACTATCTTTACTTCCCAAACCCTGATGCGTGTGCTTGACGACGCAATGGAAGGTAAGCTACCTACTGATCTGGTAGCGAATATGCTGATGTTAACTATGCCTTCTCTGGCAGGACTTATTTTACCTTTAAGTCTGTTTATTGGCATTTTTCTGGCTCATGGTCAAATGTATGCTGATAGTGAAATGACGGTTTTAAAGGCCTGCGGAGTCAGTGAGTGGTATGTTACCCGGGTGACTTTAGTGCTTGCGGTAATCATTGCGATTATGACGGCATTGTTATCACTTTGGTGGACTCCAAGCTCGTTTGAACAGCGAGAAGTATTGAGACAGGAAATTAAAGCGAATGTTGGCATATCTTCACTTGTACCTGGTCAATTTCAACAATCGAGCAATAAAAAAGCTGTGATTTTTGTTCATGATAATGAGCAGGACGAGCGTTTGGATAAAGTGTTTGTTGCTCAACTGACCGCAGATGAGAAAAACAATAACGATTTTTATGTACTCTATGCCAAAAGCGGTTATACAGAATCTTTTAATCAGGGCGCAGAGCGACTGATATTATCGGAAGGCACAGCTTACCAAGGCAAGATCAACAGTCAGGATTATACGGTCACGGATTTTGTTGACTATAAAATGATTATCAAAGAGCAAACGATTGAAGAACAACGCCTTAAGTTAATGGCTGTGCCAACCATTGACTTAATTACACAAAATGACCGAGCTTCAATTGCCGAGTGGCAGTGGCGTATTTCATTACCTTTGAGTGTTATTATTGTGGCATTAATCGCAGTCCCACTGGCACGGGTTAAACCTAGACAAGGAAAATATGCCAAACTAGTACCGGCATTTGCGATTTATTTGTGTTATTTCCTGCTGCTGATGGCGGGGCGCTCTGCATTAGAGGACGGAAAAATTCCGGCTTCACTGGGCTTATGGTGGATTCATGCTGGTGGGCTTGGCTATGGCTTGTATTTATTTACAACAGAAAGAACACTTGGGCGTCAGTTGTTATCCCGATTTGTAAGGAGACGTCACGCATGATTCGCATATTAGACTGGTATATTGGCCGGGCAATAGTCACTTCTACCTTTTTTGCGCTTTTAGTGCTGACTGCTTTGAGCGGTTTGATTCGGTTTGTAGAGCAGTTACGACTGATTGGGCGTGGCAGTTATGCAATGGCAGATGCAGCTGTGTTTGTGGGTTTATCTATAGCAAGAGATTTAGAAGTGTTTTTTCCGATGGCCGCATTATTGGGTGGCTTATTGGGGCTGGGCGCTTTAGCGTCAAATAGCGAGCTTATCGTGATGCAGGCGGCCGGCTTGTCTAAACTGGATATTATTAAATCCGTGATGAAAACCACCACCATAATGGTCATTATTGTACTCTTAGTCGGAGAATTTCTGGCGCCTAGAATGGAACAAGCCGCGGAAAAATTAAAAGATAATGCGATTTATGGTGACAAAGCTGAGGTGGCTGCGCAGTCTGTTTGGTTGAAAGATGGCGCCAAATTTGTCCATGTCGGAGATATTAGCAATATAGGCCATTTGAAAGATGTGACTATTTATGACTTTTCAGATGATTTAAAACTAACGGAAGTCACACACGCTGCGGATGCGATTTATCAACGTCGGGCTTGGTCGTTAAATGATATTTCGGTAACTCAGGTAACAGACTCATCGATTCGCCAAAATCAAATTGCTGAGCAAGCGTGGAATTCGAATATTACGCCGGATAAGCTCGCGGTTGTATCTTCCACGCCTGAATCTTTATCTTTGGTAGAGCTCTCAGATTATCTTGAATATCTGGATCAGAATGAGCAGGATGCAAGCCGCTATCAGCTGGCATTTTGGCGCAAAGTGCTTCAACCGATAACCGTTGCGGTTATGATGCTCATGGCTTTGTCATTTGTATTTGGACCTTTACGTAGCACTTCTATGGGCGCCCGGATTTTACTTGGGGTGATGACAGGTTTTGGTTTTTTTATTGCGAACCGGATATTTGGTCCCGTTGTTTTGGTCTACAGTATACCGCCGGTCATCGGCGCTATAATGCCAAGTATCATTTTTACGCTAATTGCACTACATTTATTGAAGAAACGATAAAATCAGTAAAGGTGAGGGTGATTATGCAATCAAAGCTGATGCAATATGGTTTGCTTGCGATGGGATGGCTTGCCGTGTTTTTGGGGGTATTAGGGATTGTGCTGCCGGTTTTACCGACAACGCCTTTTATTTTGTTGGCAGCAGCCTGTTTTGCAAAATCGTCACCCAAGTTTTACCAGTGGCTGCTGAACCATAAATACTTTTCCCAGATGATTATTGACTATCAGAAGTACCGCGGCGTTAGCCGTAAAGTCAAAATCAGGGCGATAAGCTGTATGTGGTTTACCATGAGTTTATCTGCGTTTATTATGGCTAAACCCTGGTTAACCCTGTGTTTGTTATGTTCTGCCAGCCTATTATCTCTTTACATGTGGCGCATGCCTGAGCCACCCTTGCTTGAAGCAGATAACGATTAAAACATTTGAGAACTGATTAAGTCACCCGGTTGAATGTTTTCGAGTCGCTGATTGTTTAATGAAGTGGCAACGGCTGAATGGGCATAAACCTGACTCACTTCAACCTCATAATGACTGATAATAAAGTTAGGTCTGACCTTACCTTGTTTGTCGGTAAAACTGGCTTGATGTAAAACTTTAAACCTATCGCCCACTTTAACGCCGTTTTGACTGCCTAAATTAAATCTGAGCTGATGATCTGCCACATCAATAATTTTGGCATTGGCGGTTGTGCATTGCATAGCCGCTTCAACTTCACTTAACGATTTATCTAACTGACTGGTAATAGCGGTGCCATATTCACTTTGCCAGAATCTTCGGCTGTTAATATCGACTCTTTTTTTGGTATCAAATGGCCAGCTTGCTTGAGTTTGATAATCAAAGCTGCGAATGAGTTCGCCCTGATAGGCATCATACAATTCAATCTGCATATCAAAATATCTATGTGCCTGTTCACCGGTTAACCAGTTAGTGAGCTGATTTGCATTATATTCAATAGATACATCCGTTAATCGTCCAGACAATATATATTGTACATCGCTTGACTGAGCCAGCTCAGCTAATTTAGCCCGGTTTATCTGTCCGGTAATCGATTGTTGTACATCTGCAAACTGGGTTGGTTTTGGCAAATAGTTTCTAACATCCAGGCTAGTCGATTGCATTTTTAACTGTTGGTAAAGCTTTTCGCTGATTTTATTGGCTAGCGGGTATATACCGCCAATCTGAGCCTGTTCCTGATGACTGATAATAAAAGGTACTATGGCAATAGACTTTCGATACGAGGCGGTAATGCATTGCCTGCTATCGGCAAAAATATCAGCCCGGATTGTGACTTTAAACCGGTTTGAACTCCAGTCTTCTGACAGAATTTCTATATCATTTACCACACCACTGCTGCGAACCATGAAAAGGTCCTGAGTTAATAAACCATCTCTGACTTGCTGTGTACTTGAAATAGAAGCGCCTGAAAATAGCAGCGCTTCTTTGATTGCTTCATCTATCGCTTTTTTTCGAGCTGTCGTTTTATCGCCCTGATTGATTTGTGCAACTCCGGTTGTTTGATACCAGGCTGCCTGACTTGGGCTGACTGCGCAAAGCCCAAGCCCTACGCAGGCCAATCCGCGCAACAGTGTCGATTTTACAGAATTTATAGTGATCATATTAGCTACATTCAATCGTCTATGGTTATTAAAGCGTCAAAAAAACATCATTTCTGGCTTATTTTTGACTTTTTCAGACTCTGATATCTTTCAAAGCGAATTTTGTGCCAAACTTTGAATCCGATAACAAGCCGGTGCCCAGCTTGTTTTCAAATTTATTAGCGGAATGAATTTAAATTGGAATTATTTTTGCATTGAGTCACTATATTAAATTAATCGTCAAGATATTGTTCGTTTTTTAATAGCTTTATTGCTTAGCTTAAAAAACGGCCTAAGCAAAGGTTAGAGGTCGGTTTATATGAACAAATCAGCTCAATCTATCATGTTGCTGATACTGGGAAGCACTGTCACTGCTTGTTCCACGCATTCAGTTAATAGTTATTTAATGCCCGAAACGCCGGATGGCTTATACAAAGAGACTCGTCAGACACAAGTGAGTCAGTTATCGATTAAAGCCCACAGTTATATGCTGGCAGATGAGTTGGTGGCATCGTTGGCTAAACATGCACTGACTGGAAAAATCATTGTGACCCGGTTTGTTGAGCAGGATACTCGGCAGGCTTCACAAGACTCAGCGGCGCCGCTAGCTCAGTTAGGTGGACAGTTAGAAGAAAGTTTTGTTTATGAGCTCAATAAGCGTGGTTACAAAATTACGGATTTTAAACTCAGACCGGATATTCTGGTTTCTGAAGATGGAGATTATGCCTGGAGTCGACAGCTTGCAGACTTAAGCGCTCGGGTTGACGCCAAATATATCGTATCAGGCACTTTGACACCTCATCAAAATGGCGCTGTGGTTAATGTGCGTATGATGGAAATGGCAAATGGGTTAGTGCTGGCTACAGCGCAGGGGTTTTTACCAAACAATTTATTTTGGTCTGAAGAGAAAGTTACCACAAGAGACGGTATGTTAATTCATAAAGGTGAATCGGACCGGATAGTTGGAGGCGACAATGAAAATTATTTTTAAAGTCTTTTGCCTGACGGTTTGTTTGTTTGGTTGTCAAACCGCGCCAGAGGTGGTTCAGTTGAACAAATATAATGAATGGCAATATCAGTTGCCAGAAGAAGATTATATCGTAACCGCAACGGGTTATGCGCCAATTGAGAGTCAGTTGGGAGCCGACCGGTCCGTTAAGATGATCAAAGCCATTAAAGTGTCTAAACTGGATGCTTACCGCGATTTATCCGAGAAAGTCCATGGATATAAATTGAGTAGTAATATGACGGTACGTGATTTGGTTATGGGTGATGAAAAATTAAATGCTTCAGTTCAAGGTGTCATTAAAGGTGCTCGTCTGGTTAAATCTTATCCGCTGGATGGTGTCTATATAACAGAGCTTGAATTAAATTTACGTGATTTATATCGGGTCAAAGCCTTCACTAATGGCCAGACTCGAATTATCGATTCAAGATATTATTAGTTGGGGAAGGCAATATGAAAAAGTTAGCTATTGCATCAGGTGCTTTGTTGATCGCCGGTTGTCAGTCTTTTAGTACCTGGCAGGCTCAAAAACAAATGAATGAAACACAAGAGATTCAACCGGAAAATCTGCAACATGAGCTCTTTAATGGTCATCAGGATGCCGCTTATGTTAACCAGTGGGCGAGAAATCCACATGCTTATTTAAATCAGGTAACCTCGCATATCCGATCGGAAGCCAGCTTAAACATCAGTGATTATGTTGAAGCTATGTCGCTGCGTTTGGTGAAAAATATGCGTTATGTCACCGATAAAACGCCGATTGCAATTACCAGTTTTGTTCCAATTGATTCTAATCTAGAGCAAACCAATTTATTTGGTAATCATCTCGCAGAAGGTTTTCAGCACAATATGCAAAACCTAGGTTTGTCTGTCATTGATTATAAAGCAACCGGAACCATTCGGGTGACACAAACCGGTGATTTTGCGTTTAGCCGGGATATTGATGAACTGAGGCATGATCATCCAATTGAGTTTATTTTAACCGGTACTTTTACTCATAAAGAAGAGGGGGTAGAAGTTTACGCCCGGGTTATCGGTGTAGAGAGTCGCGCTGTTGTGGCTTCGTCTCAAGGTTTGATTCCGCGTGCAGTTGCAGAGCAGTTAATTTCAACCAAACAAAAATCCGGTATTAATCTGGTTAGTCAGTAATATTAAATACCCTCAGCTGTACATAATAAAAATGCCTTGATAGTCGAAAAACTATCCACATTGGAACGTAAAATGACAAAATTGTGGTTTTGTTCAGAAAATAAAGTCCAATTTTACTTCAGCTATTCTTATACCCAGCTGACTGAGGTTAAATAACAAGATGGCCTGAATTATAACAATCAGGCCATTTTCAATACTTTTCATTCCTTGCAGTGCATAGTCTGGCTTTTCAAAAGCGATACAATTAAAAGCCTTTTATTAAGTGTCATTACTTATATAAACATTCTGTAAGCGAGCAGTCTGCACATATATCAAAACTCAGATATCAAAACTCATATATTGAAACTCATATATTGAAACTAAAGAGATTCGAAGCTGGATAAACCCCACGCCAGATTGCAAAGAGATCTTAGCTTAAAGGTTTTTCAACTGATGCGTTAAGGATGAATGTATCGATTGGGATTCACTGATGGCTTGTATTTGCGATTCGGTGTATAGACCTGTGCGCTTTAGGCCTTAATACCTTTACCCAGTGTTTGGGTTTGTGCCTGACCTTGCTTGTCGTATGTCATGGCATCTGAATTTTTCATCGCCAGAATGGATTGCTTAAGGCGTAATACATTATTTAAACTGGTTCGAATAACCCGCTCGTTAACCGCACTTTGAATTCTGATTTTTTCAAGGCTGTGTTCAAGCTCAGCCACTTTATCAGAAAATTCAGTTTGCTGTTTTAACTCAGCTAAGTTTTCCAGGTTCGCTATTTGTTCGTCTGTCTGTTTAATTTTGGATAATAACTCATCTTTTTGCACTGCTATCTGGTAAACAAGATCGGATTTACGCGCTTTATACGCAACTAACTCATCTGATAAGAGTTGCATAAACGCGTGTAACTGAGTTTCTTGTTCTGCTAGCAGTTGGTTACTTTGAGTCATTACAATTAAACCTCATTGCTGTGATTAAAGGCCAAATAGCTTGCCTTCGCTCGCGATAATGTTATTTGCTAACTTTTCTGCATTGACTTTATATTCACCGGAAGCAACCGCTTTTTTCAAACGATCTACTTTTTCCTGATCAAAACCGGAAGCATTAGATGCTTTTTTGGTTAGGTTATTTAAGTTTTGTGCAGTTTGCGTTAGCGAAACTGAATCTTGCCTGGGCGCACCCGTGCTGGCAGCCTGCTGAGCTGCTTGATTTGCTTGGTTATTCGTCTGTTGATTTTGCTGCGACTTTTGCGCGTCAACGGTATTTTTACCAAGCTGATTATTTAGGTTATTTAGATTTATTGCCATGATCTATACCTATTAAATGATTAGCTTACTTAATATATCGGCGAGCTTACTTAAAACTTTAGCCCGAGTAAGTAGATAATCATAAAAAAATTTGCACTTCACCGACAGAACTGACTCTGCCCTGGATGACTCGGTTAGAACTTTTATTTCTAACGCTGACGGTTTCACCATAACTGGCGTCAGACATAGCAACGCCTGTTGCTTTTACCGATAGTCCGGAAGTAATTGCTTCTATTGTAACCATTTCGCCACGACATACAAAGCAAATATTCCGACTTATAATCGCTTGCCCTGATTTTATCTGGCGTTTGGCTTTACTACCAATAATAGTCTTTTTATCGGCCATAAAGCCATTTCTTGAGCGATTTTTTTCTAATAATTGAACCTGTATATCAGATTCACTTATTGTCTGCCCAGATTCAATATACTGACTGGCGACAACAACAGGTGTCATAATTTTGACCTGAACCGGTACGTATATTAACCACTCATTATCTGAATTGCATTTTACCTTAACCGTCATATGACGAGAGTAGCGGTTAAAATTTGGTACTTCAGCCGCCAATTCACCCGCGCACGGATTTATTTTCAGTCTTGAATCAATTGACGAAGCAAAAGCTTTAAGCGTTTCATCTTGCTGTTTCGGATAGATAGATTCAACATGCGTTTCTGCGAGTGTTTCTATTTGCGCTTTCGTATACTGAGTAGCCCAACCTGGCTGAGAGATTAGGGCTAAACTGGTGAATAACCAAGCAATTGTTGTTTTCATATTTTGACCTCAACAAATAAATGCGACTTTTTGCATATTCGACTATGCTTAGTCTAAAAAAAACGTTATAAATGAAATAACAACAGTTGTTTTTTTGACGACTTTAAATGCTATTATGCTAATAAAATGTAGTAAGCAATTATTACACCAGAATCATCAGATAAGCCGAAGTAAAGGTTGGAGAAAACTATGGCGGGCGTTTTAGACTCAGTTAATCAACGAACTCAATTGGTTGGCCAAAACCGGTTAGAACTTTTATTGTTTAGGTTGCAGGGACGACAAAGATTTGGGATTAACGTTTTTAAAGTGCGAGAGGTTCTGCAATGTCCCAAATTGACCTCTTTGCCTAAAAGAAACCCTTTTATTCGTGGTGTGGCTCATATTCGTGGGCAAACCATATCTGTGATTGATTTGAGCATGGCAACTGGGGGACCTGCAATTCAGGATACCAGTAACTGTTTCATTGTGATTGCGGAATATAATCGTTCGGTCCAAGGTTTTTTGGTATCATCTGTTGAGCGTATTATTAATATTAACTGGGAATCTATTTTACCACCGCCAAAAGGGGCTGGTCGCTACAGTTATTTAACAGCGGTTACCGAAGTTGATAAAGAGTTAGTTGAGATTCTGGATGTTGAAAAAATTCTGCATGAAATCATGCCTATTGATGCTCAGGTGAGTGATGAAGTCATGCAATCAACCCCGATTGAAAAAGACTACACTAATAAACAGATATTTATTGCTGATGATTCGTCTGTTGCCCGTAATCAGGTCAAAAGAGCATTGCAGGGCTTTGGCATTGATCTGCAATTAGCGATTAATGGTAAAGATGCGCTGACAAAATTATTAGCCGCAGCGGAAGAAACTGGTGAAGTAACAGATAAAGTTGCGTTATTAATCTCTGATATTGAAATGCCTGAAATGGATGGCTATACCCTGACAGCAGAAATCAAAAATAATCCTAAACTTAAAAACCTGAAGGTCATATTGCATACTTCACTGAGTGGGGTATTTAACCATGCTATGGTTGAAAAGGTAGGGGCGGATGACTTTATTGCTAAATTTAACCCGGATGAGCTGGCTGGTGCCGTTCAGAAGTGGCTGAATGTTTAAGTTAGGGACCATAAGTGCTGGATAAAAATATAAGCGCAGAAGATTACAAAAAGTTTTGTGTTTTTCTCGAACATCAATGCGGCATCGTGTTAGGCGAGAGCAAGCAATATTTGGTAAAAAGCCGACTGTCGCCGTTAATGAATAAGTTTGGCGCGTCAAGTATCTCTGAAGTGGTCAACCGGGCAATGAGCATTACAGAGCGGCAACTACGTGCCGCTGTTGTCGATGCGATGACAACTAATGAAACACTGTGGTTTAGGGATACTTATCCGTTCGAAGTATTGATGAAAGACATATTTCCTCAATATGATGGTAAATATCAAACTGTCAAAATTTGGTCAGCTGCTGCCTCATCTGGTCAAGAACCTTATTCAATTGCGATGTGTGCGGCGGAACACCAGCAAAAAAAGATGAATGCCTGTAAAATTCAGGTATTGGGTACAGATATTTCACCGAGCATGCTTGAGCAATGTAAAACGGCGACTTATGACACTTTAGCGCTTGCCAGAGGCCTGTCACCACAGCGTAAACAGCAGTTTTTTGAACCAGCGGAACAGCCGGGGCAAATGAAACTCAAATCGAATATCACTAAGATGGCTAGCTTTCGTCAGCTTAATCTACTCGACAGTTACAGCTTATTGGGTAAGTTTGATATTATTTTCTGTCGTAACGTTTTAATTTATTTTTCGCCTGAAAACAAAGCTAAGATTTTGGCGCAATTTGCCAAAGCTTTAAATCCGGACGGCTATTTGTTTTTAGGGGCTTCGGAATCAATTTCTGGGTTAAGTAACGACTTTGTGATGCAAAGGTGTAACCCGGGTATTGTTTACCGCCTTAAGAAATAACCTAATATTGCCGCTTTAATCAAAAGCGGCAAAAATAGCTAATTAGATTATAACCTGCCTATTATCATTTCAAATTTTCACTCGTCTAATTGTTTTTAAGTTTTTGATTATTAATAATTATTTTTATTGATTTCGAGTTTTATTATTTTGGCACCTAAATTGCTTTATCTCTTGTAAGTAAGTTTAGGAGACAAAAAAATGGCGATTTCCTTTGAAAAAGCCTTTGGTATACATCCGCAGGCGATCAAACTCAGAACAGAGCGCTCTGAAGTATTGGCCAGTAATATCGCAAATGCTGATACACCCGGATACAAAGCAAAAGACTTTGATTTTCAGCAGGCGCTTGCCGGTGCCAGAAAAAACTATACCACTTCGCTTGAACGAACCAATGATAAACACATTGCCGTCTCCAGTCAGATGAATGATGGCCTGCAATATCGTATCCCAAATCAACCTGATACAGGTGATGGTAATACGGTTGAGTTGCAGGCTGAAAGAAATGAGTTTTTGCAAAACCAGTTAAGGTTTAATGCAAGTGTTCAGTTTATGACAGACAGAATTACCGGGCTTAAAAAAGCAATTAAGGGTGGACAACCATAATGAGTAGCTTATTTAACGTTTTTGATATTTCAGGATCAGCAATGACGGCACAATCTGTGCGCCTGAATACGACAGCAAGTAACCTTTCGAATGCAAACAGTGTGAGTTCTTCGGTTGAGCAAACCTACCGTTCACGTCAACCTGTATTTGCAGCTGAGGTTTCACGTGCTCAAAGCAATATGAATAACACCGAGAATGTCGGTGTAAAAGTTAAAGGCATTGTCGAAAGCGATAAGCCTTTGCAGGTGGAATATAATCCAAATCATCCGATGGCCGATAAAAATGGTTATATCTACAAACCAAATGTCAATGTAATGGAAGAAATGGCCAATATGATATCTGCTTCACGTTCGTATCAAACCAATATTCAAATAGCGGATGCGGCGAAAAAAATGTTGTCCAGAACGCTTAGAATTGGTCAAGGTCAATAAGGTAACCCGATATGAGTACAGTCGATACATCTTACGCAGATTCGCTTAGGTGGAATAAGTCCGATACCAAAACGAAAGCGACTGAAGAAACGACCGGCCAGAAAGCGCTCGGTCAGGAAGATTTTTTTGCGTTGTTAACGACCCAGTTAGCGGCTCAGGATCCAACCAACCCGACCAGTAATGATGAAATGATTTCACAAATGACCAATTTCACTATGGCTGAAGGGATCAGTGATTTAGGTGAAAAATTTGACAGTTTTACCAGTCAATTTGCTGAATTTTTAGAAAGTTCGGAATCCAGCCAAACTTCGAATAAAGCATTGCAGGCTTCTTCTATGGTAGGTCAAACCGTATTGGTTGAAAGCAATGAAGTGCCTTTATTCCAGTTTGACGAAGAAACCTATGGTATGTCTGGTCAGTTGATGATGGAAAATGGGATGAATGATATTCGCATCCAGGTAACAGACAGTTCCGGCAAAGTTGTTAATACGATTGAGGTTGGCGCTGTATCTGAAGGTAACGCCGGGTTTTATTGGGATGGAATGGATAAAGATGGTAATCAGGCCGGAGCCGGGGTTTATACCCTAAAAGCAACAGGGATAGATGCTACATCCGGTGAAAGAGCAGAAATTAAAGTTGGCGCTTACAGTAGCGTCAATAGTGTCAGTTTCGGTAGTGGAAATAACTTATCGTTAAACCTGTCAGGTTTGGGCAGCGTTAGTATGGACGATATTCTTGAAGTCGCATCTTAAGCGGCAGTAACTTAAAGAGGTGAAAACTTATGTCTTTTAACATTGCGCTTAGTGGTATTTCGGTTTCGCAAAAAGATTTAAATACAACCGCAAATAACATTGCAAACGCTAATACAACCGGCTTTAAAGGATCTCGTGCTGAATTTGCCGACGTTTTTGCAAGCAGTGTATTTGGTGGTGGTAAAACAAAAGTGGGTGATGGTGGTTTAACCGCGGTTGTTGCACAGCAGTTTAGTCAGGGTAGTTTAAAATTTACAACCAACTCACTGGATTTAGCGATTACAGGTAATGGTTTTTTTGCAACGACACCTGAACTTACATCCAGAGAAACCACATTTACCCGTGCCGGTAACTTTAAACTGGATGACGATAACTTTGTGGTGACCAATCAGGGTAATTATTTACAAGTTTATCCGGTAAATGATGATGGTACTTCACAAGGTGTATCCTTGAGTACCACCGAAGCTTTGCGTATCCCGGATTCAGCGGGTGTGCCTGTGGAAAGTGAAACTGTAGAGATGACCTTTAATGTGGACTCTACCTCAACGCCTTTAGATCCGGCATTATTTAATCCAAATGATAATTCAACTTATCATGCGTCATCTTCTGTGACCATTTATGATTCATTGGGTGAGAGTCATATTCAAACCACTTATTATGTGAAAGATGAGGCAAGTGCAACTTCAACGCCACCTGAAAATCGTTGGTATGTGTTTATGTCGATTGATGCCGATGATGAGGGGAACCCAACGCCAGTGGACTTAAATGGCGTAGCACCGGGCGGGGGGGAGTCAACCGTAACAGCCGCGCCGACTGGCTACCCAACCGCGGGTGGCGGTGGTAAAGGGGACGGTGATTTTATAGGCATCCCACTGGTATTTAACAGCCAGGGTGAAATCCAATCTATCAATGGATATGTACCGGGCACCGATCAGGAGCCTTTTATTCAAACTCAGGCGTTAGGTCCGGATACAGGGGCTGGTGAGGCTGGTGTTTTAACTAACGGCGCCAACCCGGCACAACAAATTACTCTGGATTTTAATAGTCCGACCCAGTTTGCTTCTGCATTTGAAGTGACTTCACTAGAGCAAGATGGTGCGACCGTTGGTCGATTGACAGGGGTTAGTATTGCAGATGATGGTTTGGTTTCTGCTAACTATTCAAATGGTACTGTAGATTATCTGGGTCGGGTTGCTTTGGTTCGTTTTGCTAATGAGCAAGGTTTGCAACAAATTGGTAATACCAGTTGGAAAGAAACCATTAATTCCGGTCAGGCATTAGCGGGTGAAGCCAATACAGGTACGTTTGGTACCATTGTTTCGTCAGCACTTGAGCAATCAAACGTGGATATTACTCAGGAGCTGGTGGATTTAATTACATCACAAAAATCATTCCAGGCTAACTCCAGAGCGCTGGATGTGAACTCACAGCTTCAACAGAATATTCTTCAGATCCGATAATTTTAAATTTGAAGTGATTGTTAAAGCCACACTCAGGTGTGGCTTTTTGTTTTTATCCCGCCAGTTTCCATTTTACCTTCAAATTATAATGCATTCAGCAGCCTTATCTGCGCTCAGTTTTTCAGGACATTTTTTAGGTGTCAAATTTTTATCTGAGGTTGTCAAAGTGACTTTCTATCGTTTTTAAATGTTTTTTTTATTTAAAATACAATGCTTTAAATAATAATTTTGTTTTTTTTGTTTTTTTTGGTATGGCACTTGCTTTTATAAGAGTACGTCAAATTATCAACGGCCAATATTATGGATAAAATGTTATATATTGCAATGAGCGGCGCCAAGCAAAATCTACTGGAAGTTGCCATGCAAGCAAACAATTTAGCCAATGCTAAAACTGTTGGATTTAAAGCTGATTTGTCCCAGGCCAGAAGCATGCAAGCTTTTGGAGAAGGGTTACCGACCCGAGTGTTTTCGATGGCAGAAAGACCGGCTTCTAATATGCAGGGCGGCGCTGTGATGACAACAGGGCGTGATCTGGATATTGCGATTCAGGGTGAAGGCTGGATGGCTGTTCAGGATACCCAAGGCAATGAAGCTTATACCCGCGAAGGTAACTTACAAATTACCGCAGAGGGCATGCTGACAACAGCTCGGGGCAACCCTGTGCTGGGGGAAGGTGGTGTCATTATTCTACCGGTTCCTGTTGATAAAGTTGAAATTGGCACTGATGGTTCAATTGTCGTCCGACCTCAAGGGGCGCCTGCTAACTTTTTGGAAGAAGTTGACCGAATCAAATTGATTAAACCAGATGATAAATTTCAATTGGATAAAAAGAATGATGGTTTGTTCAGACCATTAGATGAACAGGGTTTTGCACAGTGTGGATTTTGTGATGCGTCACCAGACGTCAAAATCATCCAAGGCGCTTTGGAGTCGAGCAATGTAAATACCATTAGCGCTATGGTCGACATGGTCGCACTGCAGCGCCAGTTTGAAATGCAAACCAAAATGATGAAACAAGCTGAAACCATTGATCAGCAATCCGATATGTTAATGCGAGTTTTTTAATTGAGCTCAGGCTCAGGAGGTTTATATGCACTCAGCTCTATGGATCAGTAAAACCGGTCTTGACGCAACCCAGACAGATATTTCAGTTATCTCAAATAACCTGGCGAATGCAAGCACGGTCGGTTTTAAGAAAAGCCGGGCGATTTTTGAAGATTTATTGTATCAAAATATTAATCAGCCAGGTGGTCGTTCATCACAGGATACTGAGTTACCTAATGGTTTAATGCTGGGGGCGGGCGCTAAAGTGGTTGCCACTCAGAAAAACTTCAGTCAGGGCAATATGCAAACGACTGAAAATTCACTGGATGTAATGATTCAGGGCAAAGGCTTTTTTGAAGTACTGCAACCAGACGGCACTATTGCATATACCCGCAATGGTCAATTTACCTTGGACGAAGAAGGTCAGGTGGTCACATCGGGGGCTGGTTTCCAGTTACAGCCCAATATTACTGTGCCTGAAAATGCTCAGTCGTTAACGATTTCACAAGATGGCGAAGTGTCTGTGACATTACCTGGTGAAGCCGGCAACGCTGTAATAGGTCAGTTGACCCTCTCTGATTTTATTAATCCATCTGGTTTGCAACCGATTGGTCAGAATTTATATAAAGAAACCGCAGTTAGTGGCGCACCCGTTCAAGGCGTACCTGGAGTGGACGGACTCGGGTTAACGGTTCAAGGTGCGTTGGAAGTATCCAATGTCAATGTTACTGAAGAGTTAGTGAACTTAATTGAAAGCCAGCGCGGATTTGAAATGAACTCAAAAGTGATATCTGCCGTGGACCAAATGTTAAGTCAGGCTGTTCAACAGCTGTAGTCATTCATTATTGGAGCAGACTTATGAATTTAGTACGTACATTCTCAAGCGTTATGTTTTCCGGTGTTTTGTTATTGTCCGGATGTGCATCAACACCGCTCGAAAAAGCGGAGCCAGACGATCCTATGTATGCACCAATTGAAGCTGCTCCGCCGATGGCGCAAGTTGTACCAACCGGTTCTTTATTTGATGAAGTGGCAACCAATAATATTTATTCAGACAGTAAAGCCAGACGCATTGGCGATATTATTACTGTAATGTTGCAGGAAAGCACATCTGCTTCTAAAAAAGCAAAAGCTGAATACGGCAAAGAAAACGATATTACAATGCAGCCTTTTTCTGCATTTGGTCGAAATGCAACGATTGGCGGTAATACAATCGACGTGGGTTTAAGCAGTGAAACTGATTTTAAAGGCGATTCAAAAGCCGATCAAAGTAACAGCTTAAACGGTCAGATTTCAGTGCATGTGACCCGTATTTTACCTAATGGTAATTTGGTGGTTCGCGGTGAAAAATGGCTGACCTTGAATACGGGTAAAGAATATATTCGTTTAACCGGGACATTACGTCCGGAAGATGTCAGCAGCAGCAATACAGTTGCGAGTAACCGCATTGCCAATGCACGCATTGAATACAGTGGTACAGGCGCTTTTGCTGATGCCAATAAACAAGGTTGGTTATCCAGCTTCTTTTATTCCACCTGGTGGCCATTTTAATAGGTAGGCTGATATGAAATCGGTTATAAACACCTTTTTGAACATTTTAGTTGTGAGCTCAATCTTAATTGGCTCACAGGCTAATGCCCAAAGAGTTAAAGATTTAGCCAGTATTCAAGGGATTCGTGATAACCAGTTAGTGGGTTATGGTCTGGTTGTGGGTTTACCCGGAACCGGTGAGCAAAGTCCGTTTACTGAGCAAAGTTTTAAAACCATGCTGAATAACTTTGGCATTAGTATGCCGGATTCAGTTAAACCAAAAATTAAAAATGTGGCGGCTGTTGCGGTCAGTGCGACTTTACCGCCTTTTACCAAACCAGGTCAAACAATCGATGTTACCGTTTCTTCAATCGGCAGTGCCGGTAGTTTAAATGGCGGGACTTTATTGCAAACTTTCCTCAAAGGTGTCGATGGTAAAGTTTATGCGGTGGCTCAGGGCAGTTTAGTGGTCGGTGGTTTTGGTGTGCAAGGCGATGATGGTTCGAGAATTATCGCCAATACACCGACAGTGGGACGTATTGCTAATGGCGCTTTGGTTGAACGTGAAGTCTTAACCGGCTTAGGTCATGGCGATCATTTAACGTTCAATTTACACCAACCCGATTTTACGACTGCAAAGCGCATGGCCGATGTGATTAATCAACTGGTTGGACCGAATACGGCAACCGCGGTGGATGCCACTTCGGTACAAGTGATGGCACCCAGAGATATTGGCCAGCGAGTTTCTTATATTTCAACACTGGAAAATCTTGAATTCGTGCCGGCAGATGCGCCAGCAAAAGTGATTGTTAACTCGCGCACCGGCACTATTGTTATTGGTCAGGATGTCAAACTCAGACCTGCTGCTATCACTCATGGCGGGCTGACAGTGACCATAGCTCAAAACCAACAAGTCAGCCAGCCAAATGCCTTTGCCGATGGTGAAACCGTTGTGACTAAGCAGTCTATTATTGATGTCGCACAGGATGATACCCGTATGTTTGTATTGGATACAGGTGCGACTTTAGATGAACTGGTCAGAGCCATGAATGAAATCGGAGCGGCTCCGGGCGATTTGATGGCCATTCTTGAAGCGCTTAAAGAAGCCGGTGCGCTGCAAGGCGAACTGGTGATTATTTAGGTCTATAAACCATGGACAAACTAGAACAAACTCAGTTTTATTCAGATTATGCCGGTTTAGACGAGATTCGTCAGGGCGGTTTAAAAAATGATAAACAAGCCTTGCGCAAAGCGGCTGAGCATTTTGAATCTATTTTTATGAAGATGATGCTCGACAGCATGCGTAAAGCTGAGGATGTTTTAGCAGATGATAGTAGCCCTTTTAACAGTCAGACGGCAAAATTTTATCGTGGTATGCATGATGATCAGCTTGCGGTTAATTTATCCGGAACCGGAGCTTTAGGGTTAGCTGACCTAATTGTTGAACAACTAGATCCGGAATCGGACAGTAGTAAAAGCGCTCAGGTTTACCGGTCTGATGCTGATTTACATCAGGCTTTAAATAACCCGACTTCCAGCGCTCAATCATATGGTTTAGAGCCGAATAAACGACCTGTAAAAGATGAAATCAATACGCTGGCTGATTTAATGAGGGCTGAGCAGGTTAGTAAATATAAAGCGGCCAATGCAAACCTTGCACCTGAAGCCAGTAAACCATCCGTTGAGCCTGCTCAAGCTTCAGCCAATATTCAATTTACCTCCAAACAGGATTTTGTTGAAAAGCTTATGCCTGTTGCTGAAAAAATTGCAGAAAAACTTGGACTGCCACCAGTCGCCATGATAGCTCAGGCTGCACTTGAAACCGGTTGGGGTCAGAAAATGATCCAGAATTCAGATGGCAGTAATGCGCTCAATTTTTTTGGTATTAAAGCAGATAATCGTTGGCAGGGTGACAAAGCTTATGTGACGACACTGGAACACAGAAATGGGGTTGCGGTGCAGGAAAAAGCGCATTTTCGTTCTTATAACAGCATAGAGCATGCGCTGGATGATTATACTCAGTTTATTGGCAACAGCCCCAGATATAGTCAGGCAGTGGATAAAGCAAAGGATCCGAATGCCTATTTTTCTGAGTTACAAAATGCAGGTTATGCAACCGATCCAAAATATGCGGAAAAAATTCAGTCTATTTTAAAAGATTCAGTATTTTCGCCCTATACAAATATGCTAAAGTTTTAATCAATTCAGCCGATACAAATATAACTCAATACCAGTTTAGTTGTATTAAATAGTCTAAAATAGATCAGTGTATGGTTTATTTCAATTTAGGTAAATTCGATGAGTTCTCTTTTACAGATTGGTAGCTCCTCATTATTAGGCAACCAAAGCCATTTAGCGACAACCAGTAATAACATTGCAAATTTAAATACGCCGGGCTATTCACGTCAGCGTACCGAGTTTGCCAGTTATGTCGAGTGGGGCGTTGGTCGTTCACAAGTCACTCGTTTATTTGACCAGTTTGCTATTGATCAATATCGCAGAGATACATCTGAACATGCTAAATTGAAATCGTTAGCTGAAAACGCTTCGATTCTGGATACCTTATTTTCGGATGATTCAACCAGTATTGCAAAAGGCATAGATAGTGTATTTGCCCGCTTACACGAAGCCAGCGATGAACCCACTTCATTAACACCACGTCAACTTGTTATATCTGACTCTCAAGCTTTAGTCGACCGCATGCAAAGTTTGTCAGATCGGGCGTTAGAGCAGGAAGAAGTTGTAAATGACGAAATCAAACTTCAGCTCAATGAAACCAACTCATTAATCAAGTCTCTGTTTGATATTAATAAAAGTATTGTCACCTCTAAAAAAACAGAAGTGACAGGGCAGGCGTCGCCTGAATTATTAGACGAAAGAGATGAAATCGCACGCAAACTGGCAGAAAAACTCAATGTGCAGCCTATTGAGGCAGACGATGGTGCTATGTTGCTCAATACTCAAAATGGTCAGCCGCTGGTCACAAATGGCCATTATTTTCAATTTAAAGCCGTTAACGGCGACCCGGATCCCAGACGGACTGAAATTGAAATTCAAACCAGTAATAGTACTTCAAAAAAAGCATTTGATACGGATGGGCTAGGCGGTGAAATTGGCGGCTTAATCGAATACAGAGAAACCGTACTGGATGAAACGGTTAATTCATTAGGGCAACTGGCCATCGCCTATGCTGATGCGATGAATGAGCAGAACAAAAAAGGGGTAACCTTAGACGGTGACTTGGGCGAAGATGTTTTTAATATACCGACTACACAGGCATTAGGTTACCGGGATAATAGCAGTGCCAATCACTATATTGAGGTCGGCATAGAAGCTGGAAAAGGCGGCAGTGTTACCAATTTTGATTATCAGCTGACCTTTACCAGTGCCACTGAATATACAGTTCAGGCATACGCGGGTGGAGAAGTGGTTGGTAATGTTTCAGGTCCATTTACGATACCGACCAGTTCAACCGATACTCAGGGTAGTGCAGACGGTTTACCGGACGGTCTGGAATTAAGGTTTGCAGCGGATGGGAGTTTTGCCGCTGAAGACCAGTTTTTAATTAGGCCAACCCGTCTGGCCGGGGTTCAGATTGAAATGAACCTGAATCGCCCCGAACAATTGGCGCTTGCGGCTCCTGTTACGGTTGAAAACCCAATTTCTAACTTGGGCAGTGCAACGGCTTCATTAACCGATGTTACATCTACTGACTCGAGTAATTCACCATTAAATATGTCTGCATTTGACGGTGCCGGTAATTTAGATGCTGACGCGCCAGCAAAAGTGGTTTATACCCTAGCCGGAGAATATGAAGTTCAGGATAGTAGCGGAACTGTGATTGGTACTGTCAGCAGTGGCAGTAATATAATGCAGCAGTTAAGAGATGCAGGTACCTGGCCTACCACAGCTTATGGGGAAGACTACCCGGGTTACGAAATTAGCGTTTCGGGTAAAGCCGAAGCGGGTGATGAGTTTAATATCGCATATAATTCTGACAGTTTAGATGATAATTTTAATGCGCAAAAACTGACGGATTTGCAATCAACAGATACTATGCGCAGAAATGTATCTGGTAACGAAGCGAATACCCTAACTTTTAATCAGGCGTACTCTAATTTAATCGGGTTTGTTGGTGATACGACAAACCGGGCTAATATAGATTTAGCTGCCAGTGAGAGTTTATTGGGACAGTCTGAGGCTAGAGTGCAGGATATGGCGGGTGTGAACCTGGATGAGGAAGCGGCAGACCTAATTAAATTTGAACAGGCATATAATGCTTCTGCCAGAATCATTACGGTCGCTCAAACAATTTTTGATTCTCTGCTGTCTGCTGTGAGGGCTTAATAATGCGTTTAACTACGAATATGATTTACAGCCGTAATTTAGACGGCATACTCGAATCTCAAAAACGCCTGGTCAGAGCAAATGATGTTTTAAACCAACAAACCAATATTTTAAAGCCCTCAGATGATCCAACCGGCGCAACTAAAGTGGTTCGTTTTGATGAAGATTTGGCTCGGCTCGAGCAATTTTCTAAAAATAATGCCAATGTTAAAAACAGTTTGACCCAGCAGGAAACTGTGATGGGCAATATTAATGACTCTTTAACTAAAGCTAGTAGTTTAGTGATTCAGGCTGGTAACGGTGCGCTTGGATATGAAGACCGAAAAGCAATCGCGGCAGAACTCAGCCTGATTAAAGATGAAGTCTTTGATTTAATGAATACTAAAAACGCACAGGGTGAATATATTTTTGCCGGTGCTAAATCAGACCAGCCAGCATTTATTAAAAATTCATCCGGCGATTATGTTTATCAGGGCGATGAAAATGTGAAAAAAATACAGGTATCTGAAACCCTGAAATTGGATGTTGGTGTGCCTGGCTCGGGTTTAACCATATTTGAAGATACAGATGCCAGAAGCTCCGCATCGGTTAATGCTTCATCGACTGCTACCGGGGATTTTCGGTTAGCAGATGGTGACAGTTTTGATAAATTTCATAAACAAAATTATGTGCAGGTTCCACCCAACCCCGCTGGCTCGAATGACTATAGCTTGGTGCTTGGGGCTGGTTCTTATCAGGTGGAAGATAATTCCGGCAATGTATTGCAATCGGGTAATTATACCGCTGGCGATAAAATTAATTTTAAAGGCTTAGAGTTTGATGTGACAGGTACAGCCGGTCAAAGCCTGGACTTTAGTTTGGATGCTCCAAATAAAAAGAATATTTTAAATGCTTTGGATGAAATGGTGAATGTGATTAACAGTACAGTTAATGTGAACGATGCTTATACTGATAAATTGCAGGAAACTTTGTTTTCGATTTCATCTTCACAGGGAAACCTGGGTGAAGCCCGTTCGGCAATTGGTGGCAGAGTTAATATTCTGGACAGTGTTGAGCTGTCTAATACGGATCAGGAAATTAATATTAAAGAAGCCAAAGCGAATGTTTCTGAAGCTGATTTGGCAGAAGCTGTCACTGAATTACAAAAACAGGAAGTGGCTTATCAGGTTTCAAGCCAGACGTTTACTAAGTTATCCGGATTAACGCTATTCAATTATATGTAACAGCCAGCGGGTGCCTGATATAAAACAGCTATATCAGGCATATCATCTTATCCTTTGGTTTATTTTATCCAAACCTGTTTAGCATTGACAAATTCTTTAATGCCATGAGGCCCCAGCTCTCGTCCGTAACCCGAGTTTTTAATACCACCACTGGGTAATCTGGGATCGGTTTTTACAATACCATTAATCGCCACTTGCCCCGAATTAATTTTTAATGCAAACGCTTCTGCTGCTGATGTGTCCTGACTCCAGACCGCACCGCCTAAGCCATAATCTGTCTGATTGGCCAGTTGCAGGGCATGTTCCGGATTATCGGCCTGAATGACTACCATGACAGGACCAAAAGTTTCTTCTTTAAAAACCGTCATTTGCGGCGTGACATCCGTTAGCAAAGTCACAGGATAAAAGTAACCGTCTTCTTCGGGTAGTTCTCCTCCTAGCAGACAGTTTGCGCCAGCCTCTATGCTCTCTTGCACCTGTCGGTGTAAATTTTGTTGCAAATCTTTACGCGCTAAAGGACCAACCTGTGTCGATTCATCCAGTGGGTCGCCTAACTTTAATGCGCTTAATTTCGCTTTCGCAAGCTCGATAAATTCAGCGTAAACTTGCTTATCAACAATAATTCTCTTTGCAGCAATGCAGGACTGCCCCGCATTGATTATCCGAGACAATACTGCAACGCTGGCGGCTTGTTCCAGATCAGCATCGGCTAACACTACGCAGGGATCAGAGCCACCTAATTCAAGTACTGCAGGTTTGAGTTCAGATGCAGCCATAGCAGCCACTTTTTTACCGGCTGCACTGGAGCCTGTAAATGAAATCGCAGAAATTCTGGGATCGCGAATGGCCAGCTCGACTTCAGGCGTTTCTACAGGAAGATTAACCATAACGCCATTTGGGACTCGGGCTTTAATAAAAATATCTGTGAGCGCCTGAGCACAGCCTGGTACATTGGGATCATGTTTCATCACACAGGTATTACCTGCCATTAATGCGGGTGCAAGATAACGAAATGCAATCCAAAGCGGCGCGTTCCAAGGCAGTATACCTAATAAGGTGCCCAAAGGCTGAAAACAGACGTAACTTTTACCAGCATCCGACTCAATAACCTGTTCGGCTAAATAAGATTGGGCGTGCTCAGCATAATGTTCAGCGCACCAGGCCGCTTTTTCTACCTCAGCGCGCCCCTCTGTTATAGGTTTGCCCATTTCTTCAGCCATCAATTTAGCCAGTATTTCTTTGTGCTCTCTGAGTTCTACCGCAATATTGTTTAAGATATTGGCGCGAGCACCAATATCTGTATTTTTCCAACGATCAAATGCGCTGAACGCATCACCAATACAGTCTCCGATTTGTCGGCCCGTTAAACTTGGATATTCAGCGATCTTCTGGCCTGTGTATGGATTGGTTGCGATTAACATAGACACCTCTCTTATTTGACTTCTGCCAGCTTAGTTGGCTTTTTATCGTCTGATTTTCCGCTTTTAGCCGGTGTGGCTGAGGATTCCATTTTAGCCTTTTTCTGACTCGCATTAGATTTAACAGTAAAATCTTGAGGCAAAGTGAAAAAAGATTCACAGCCCTGATTTGTGATATAGATAGTATCGGATATGCCGCAGGTTTTATTTCCGTCAACCCCCCACATCCAAGGGATGATATGAAATGTCATGCCTTCTTCCAAAATGGCAGATTCACCTTGTTTTAAACTGATGATGTAACCTTCATCCCAACTAGGTGGAAAAGCGATACCAATTGAATAACCAGAACGGGTAATCAAACGTGCACCGACTTCATTTTCGCTGATGATATTGCGCACCAGATTGTCTACATCAGATACTGTCATTCCAGGCTGAACATAATTGTGCAATGACTGCAGTGCCAGTTTCATTCGTTCCTGTGCATGGTACATTGAATCTGTTAGTTCACCCATGACAACCGTGCGCATCATAGCGGTATGATATCTTCGGTAACAGCCTCCGACTTCCAGAAAAACATGTTCGTTTTCCTGGACAGAGCGGCCTTCCCAGGTTGCATGACCTATCATACTTCGGGGACCGGAAGTTACATACGGCATAACGGCCGGTGCTTCACCACCTGCATTAAACATAGCGGCACTGATAGCTGCGCCTATTTCGTTTTCAGTGACGCCCACCTGAGCTGCTTCAATCCCAGCTTTCATCCCGGCTTCTGTTGCCATGGCTGCTTTACGCATTAATTCAATTTCAGCCGGAGATTTTATGATCCTGCCTTGTTCGACAATGCCAAAACAATCAAGCAGCTTGCCATCTTTTAATGTGGTATGAATGCAATCCTGATGGTATGCCGGGAAAAAATAACTATTACGTTCATAGCCAATTCGTTTGTTGGCAAGGCCAAACTCTCTCAGCGCGTCAACCAACATTTGAATGGCATCTCCGGTATCTGGATAGGGCCGGGTTTTTTCAACCCAGGTACGTGCAATAACATTCGACTCTTCCATTGCCCGGGTTATCATAAAAGGTTCGTCTTCCAGTGGAACAACCAGTGCCTGAAAAAAAGAGTATCCTGTGGTTTGATAATCCGTCAGATACATAATATTTTCCGGATCGCTAATGACTACCGCATCTAAATTGCGCTGCGCAATACGGGCTCTGAGGTCACTGATACGTCTCTCGTATTCACCAAACGCAAACGTCATATCATCTCTTTGTTTCATGCTACTGCCTCCAATGCTTGTTTTGTTGCCTGAACTAAAATTTCCAAACCCGTTAGCAAATCATTGTCAGAAATTGTCAGTGGTGGAATTAGTTTAACTACCCGACCACCCGTACCACAGGTTGCGATTAACAGTCCGTTTTCAAAACAGGTGTCTATGACGGCTCTTGCGATTGTGCCATCTCCAACGTCCAGACCGACAATCATGCCTTTACCTCGAATTTGTACTTGTTCAAATTGTTCGGCAAGTGGTTGCATGTGTTTTTGAATAATTTCGGTTTTGGCCCTAACATCTTGCATCAGGTTATCATTGTCAAAATATTTGAGCGCTTCAATACCGGCAACAAAAGACAAATTTTGCCCTCGGAATGTCCCTGTATGCTCACCCGGCGACCAATGTTTATCGACTTCTGGTTTGACTAGGTTGAGCGCCATGGGCGTGCCCATACCACCAACCCCTTTCGCTAGGCAGATAATGTCAGGGTCCAGGTCCATCCCATCAAAGCTAAAATAAGATCCTGTGCGACCGCAGCCAACCTGAATATCATCTAAAATAAGCAGTGAGCCGACTTTTTTAGCCAGTTTAGCCAAAGCTTGCAGCCAGGCCTGGCTGGCAACATTCACACCGCCTTCTGCCTGGATAGCTTCAACTAAAAATGCGGCCGGCGGGCTAATACCACTTGAGCTGTCGGCATAAAGTGCTTCCAGTTCATTGAGGTGTTGCAGGCCACAACCATTTTCGCACCCCTGACACTGAACTTCACAACCAAATACATGATGACTGACATGATTTAACGGAACGCCGGCTGCGCCTCTGAAATATTGATTGGCTGTGCAGGCTAGTGCGCCGAGTGTCATCCCATGAAAACCATGAGTGAAGGCGACAATTTCTTGTCTGCCGGTGGCGCGTCTGGCAATTTTTAATGCCGCTTCAACAGCATTGGTTCCGGTCGGTCCCATAAATTGCAGCTTATGCGGCATATTTCTGGGTTCAAGAATGGTTTTAACAAACTTATCTATAAACTCCCTTTTAGCTGTGGTGTGCATATCCAGACTATGAGTCACGCCATTTTCTTCCAAATAACGGATCATGGCTTGTTTCATATAGGGATTATTATGACCGAAATTTAAAACGCCGGCACCTGCGAAAAAATCAATATATTCTTTGCCATCTTCATCCGTTTGCCTGGCATTCTCAGCAGTTTTAAAAACCACCGGATACACCCGGCAGTATGCCCGGATATCAGATTCTCTTTGCTCAAATATGCTCATAACAGCCTCCGTTTGTGCTTGTTTATATGAATGTTAATTCACTGCTCATTACCTTAGTTTTACTTACTGTTCTAATCGGGATATTGTCATTTGGGTTTAGCGCCCGTTGATACCCACCAAACTTGCATACAGGTGGCAAACCTTTTCGATTAGCTTATCGTTAAAGTCATATTCAGGATTATGACAAGGTGCCTTATGGCCTTCTCCGTCATCTGCGCCTATGAGTGCAAAAGCCCCCGGAATTTCGCTTAGGTAGTAGCTAAAATCTTCAGAAGCCATGATCGGCGTCGCAATGGACGATGCCAGACTGTCCTGACCGAATAATGTTTGCCAGTTAGACCTGACGGTTGAAGCTTGCTGCGGATGATTGATAGTTGCCTGATACCGAGGAAAAATTTTCACCTCTGCGCGCGTCCCATAACTGGCGGCTGTTTGCTCGCTGATTTCTTTGATAAGCTCATTAACCTGAGCTTTGATAGTTTCATCGGGTACCCGAATACAGCCACTGAGCACAGCTTGTTGTGGAATGACGGTCGCACCACTTTGAGCTTCTATTGAGGTGACACTGACCACTGCGGTTTGCTGAGGGGCGATTCGCCTGCTGACAATTTGTTGCAGAGCTAAAGTGACCGCACTGGCTGCAAGTACAGGGTCCTGACAGAGCTCGGGTTGACTGGCATGGCCGCCGGTCCCTTTAATCGTTATTTCAAAGGTGCCGTTACCACACATTACAATTCCGTCGGGGCAGAGTAGTTGCCCAAATGGGATAGCAGGCCAGTTATGCCAACCAAATATTTCATCAACGCCTTCCAGAGCACCGTCATTTATCATCTCACGGGCACCGTGACCACCTTCTTCTGCTGGTTGAAAAATCAACACAACTCGACAATTCAGTTTATGCTCGTTGAGTTTTAGCCAGTGTGCTGATGCGAGTAAAGTTGCACAGTGGCCATCGTGTCCACAGGCATGCATACAGCCTGAAGTTTTGGATTGCCAGTTTAGGTTGGTTGCTTCATCGATTGGCAGGGCATCAATATCGCCTCTGAGCGCAATGGTTTTGCTTGTTGTTGTCGATTCAAAGTTGAGGTAGGCGAGTGTCCCTGTATTCGCACACTCACGCCATTGAATACCCAGTTTAGTGAGCTGATTGCGGATAACCTCAGCTGTGTTATTTTCGCGCCAGCTCAGCTCCGGATGTTGATGTAAAAAACGGCGTGTATTGATCGCCGAGTCAATAATGCTTTGCCAGGTTGTCGACATGTCCCTCCCAGTGAGTATCAATGGATTACATTGATTTGAGGTCAATTAGTTTGATGATGCTGGCACTATGGTAGGCAGCAAATAGAAATAAAAATGTTTAGAGACTTTGTACAATGACCCAAAGTTAGTAGACGAGACTATCATTGCCTCTCCTTCAAGGTAGTTATAAAGGTAAGGGATTACCAGTGAATTTGTAATAATTTTTAGATTTTTTAGCTGGGTCTATATACGATAATCTTATAGCGAGTCGGTAGTTTAGATGATTTTGTTTGGATGTTCAGAGTTGGAAAACGAGTGTTAAGGGGGGAGGGCGTTATCCTGAAAGATTTGAAAAACCGGAGCACAGTGTCCGGGCCATCTTTCAGGAATTAGAATTTAAGTTATTTAAATTCAGATAGATACATTTCTTCAGTTAACTGTGCACACCAAGCTTTAACACGCTCGTCAGTTAATTCCGGTTGTCTGTCTTCATCTATGCCTAAACCGACAAAATGATTGTCATCAGCCATGCCTTTAGAAGCTTCAAACTCGTAACCATCAGTTGACCAGTGACCAACTATAGTTGCCCCTTTGCGCTCAATAATGTCACGGATCATGCCCATGGCATCCAGGAAATACTCTGCGTAGTCTTCCTGGTCGCCACAACCAAAGATTGCAGCTACTTTATCTGTAAAATCAAGCTCTTCTAAATCAGGGAAAAAATCATCCCAGTCACATTGAGCTTCGCCATAATACCAAGTTGGAATACCAAATAATAAAAAGTCGTATTTTGCGATATCGTCTTTACTTGATTTTGCAATATCGTATACGTCAACCAGGTCTTTCCCCAGTTCTTTCTGGATCATTTTGGCGACAGCTTCTGTATTACCTGTGTCGCTTCCAAAAAATAAGCCCACTACTGCCATAATTAAAATTACTCGCTTTTAAAATGTTTAAAAAAATGCTTGGATAAGACCTTTCACTAAAAAGCCAGCGCAGCCTAAAAATAACACTAGCCATACCATCACTTTGCCGTATACAGGAACGTCGCCTTGTTTAAGAACATCTTTAATCGCAAGTGCGATTAAAAGAAATAAACCACTGATTCCTAAATAAAAGCTAAGTGTCTCAAATTGTTCAAAGGTCATATTTTATTTCGGTTCTTCAAGTCAAACTTAAAATCAGGTCGCAAACTATATCATACTTTTTGGAATGAGAATTATTTTTGCATAAAATCAAGCGCAACTTTGTTGAAAATTTTTGGTTTTTCAGCATGTATCCAATGCCCGGCACCCTGAATGATTTTTGCTTTGGCGCACGGAAATAGCTGGCGAATCGTATTTTGATGTTCGGCTTGAATATAGTCAGATTCAGCACCTTTGATAAAGAGTACCGGGCCTGTATAGCAGGCTTTAGGCGTGGGTTGCTCGAACTTGCAAATTTGTGAATACTGATTAATTAACCCGTCCAGATTCATTTTCCACTGCCAACTGTTCTCTTGTTTGCTTAGGTTTGTTAACAAAAAACGTCTGATACCTACATCATCCACAAAGTCAGAGAGCTGATTATCAGCTTGTTGGTGGTTGTTTAGCTCTGTTAATTTAATTGATTTAAGGCCATCAAAGATTAACTGATGACGGTTTGGATAGTTTACGGGGGCAATATCTTCCACTATCAGCTTTTTGACCCTGTCAGGATAAAGCATTGCAATCATCATGGCTGTTTTACCGCCCATTGAATGCCCTAACAACGAAAAGCTGTCGATGCCTATCGAGTTAATTGTTTCGATAACATCTGCGGCCATTGCTTGATAATGATGCTCAGGGTGATGAGGCGAATGACCGTGGTTACGCAAATCCAGATTGACGACTTGATAAGATTCAGCCAAGGCCTTTGCGGTTGCATTCAGGTTTTGAAGATTGCCTAAAAGTCCGTGCAATAATACAAGCGGTTCGCCATTCCCTGTCAGGCTATAATTTAAAATCATAATAATGCGTATAAGTTAATAAGGTTGAACTGAATAGAGACTATAATAACATTATAATGATGAATTGAATTTAGTTATTCATTTCAGCTGCTGAGTGAGCGCGAAGGATATCCGCTCTGAAATGTATTAAAGCTTTGACTTAGTGCGCATATTGTATGCCTGTTAGAGTTTAATTATGTGAATTATTTCTCAATTTTATAACACGAGTTAATGAATTGCGGCACGGACTCACGTTAGACTAGCCACAATCATTCAATATAGGAAGTGGATATGTATATCAAAGCGCAAGGCCCGGCGGGTGTTGCTGAAACCTATTTAATAGAATCTATCTGGAGTGGTAAATATCCGGCAGGTTCTATTTTGCCTGCAGAACGTGAGCTGGCTGATGTTATCGGGGTAACCCGGACAACGTTACGGGAAGTGCTACAGCGCTTAGCGAGAGACGGCTGGTTGACAATTCAGCATGGTAAACCAACCAAAGTCAATGATATCTGGCATTCATGCGGTCTTAATATTTTGCCAACTCTGGTCAAACTTGACCGAGGTAACTCAGAGCAAATCATTGATAACTTGTTGTCTGCCAGAACCAATGTCGCCATTATTTATGCCAGAGCTGCAGTGAAAAATAACCCTCAAACAGTGGTGGAGATTTTAACCGGATACAAAGAATTAGAAGAAACCGGTGAGGCATACTGCCAGTTTGATTATCAATTTCATCATGGGTTAGCAATGGCGTCTAACAATTCAATTTATGCCTTGATATTAAATGGCTTTAAATCTTTATATGATCAGCTTGGTAGTTTTTATTTTTCTCACGAAGATGCACGTAATGCAGCGAAAATGCATTATCAGGCATTATTAGAATGTGCACAGGCAGAAGATTTTGAACGAATTCCGGAATTATTCAGAAACTATGGAATTCGCTCAGGTGAAATTTTTAAATCGCACAGCGTTAACCTACCCGCACTAGATTAATCTAGTGCCACTTTCTTTTTAACTTTGGGGCAGGTATCTAACATACTGATACTGCCATCTTCATTTTCTACTTCCAGCTTAACATCAAACTGCCACAGTCGGTAAAGGTGTTTTAGCACCTCCTGCTGACTATCGGCTAACGGGATTCTGTTATGCGGAATATAGCGCAGTGTTAAAGAACGATCCCCATTCACATCAACGCTTTGCACCTGAATATTCGGCTCTAAGTTACTGAGATTATATTGTTGTGATAAGGCTTCTCTAATATTGCGATAACCTTGTTCATTATGGATTGCACTGACTTCAATAAAATCATTTCTGTCGTTATCACTGATTTCAAATAACTTTAAATCCCGGATCAGTTTAGGTGATAAAAACTGACTGATAAAACTCTCATCTTTAAAGTTTTGCATCGCAAAATGCAAAGTATCCAACCAGTTAGAGCCAGCAATATCCGGAAACCAGTATTTATCTTCTTCGGTGGGGGATTCACAAATTCGTCGGATATCGATAAACATATTAAAGCCCAGTGCATAAGGATTAATGCCTGAGTAATATTGGCTATTGTAAGGGGGTTGATAAACAACATTAGTGTGGCTGTTTAAAAACTCCAGCATAAAACTGTCGCTTAACCAACCCTCGTCATACAAATGGTTTAAAATCGTATAATGCCAGAATGTTGCCCAGCCTTCATTCATGACCTGAGTTTGCTTTTGCGGATAAAAATACTGAGAAATTTTGCGCACAATTCGGACCAGTTCGCGTTGCCAAGGCTCAAGCATAGGTGCATTTTTCTCGAGAAAATACAGAATGTTTTCTTGTGGCTCTTTTGGAAAACGTACTTTTTCCTGCTCATGCTGTTTCGCTTTTTTCGGCACGGTTCGCCATAAATCATTGACCTGAGTTTGCAGGTAGCGCGCTCTTTCCTGTTGGCGTCTTTGTTCTTCATGAATGGAGATTTTTTGTGGGCGTTTGTATCTGTCGACCCCATAATTCATCAGTGCATGGCAGGAATCCAGCGTCGACTCAACCTCTTCGATACCATACTTTTGTTCACAATGTGCAATATAGTTTTTGGCAAATAATAAATAATCTATGATCGAACTGGCATCTGTCCAGGTTGTAAAAAGGTAATTGTTTTTAAAAAATGAATTATGACCATAGCAGGCATGCGCCATCACTAAAGCCTGCATAGTAATGGTATTTTCTTCCATTAAATAGGCGATACAGGGATTAGAATTAATAACGATTTCATAAGCCAGCCCCATGTGACCGCGTTTATAATTTTGTTCGGTCTGAATAAATTTTTTCCCAAATGACCAGTGCGAATAGCCAATCGGCATACCAATACTGGAGTAGGCATCCATCATTTGTTCAGCGGTAATCACTTCAATTTGATTGGGGTAAGTATCCAGCCTGTAGTGTTCGGCAACACGTTTAATCTCGTCATGGTAAAGCTCAAGCAGTTCAAAACTCCAGTCTGGCCCATCACTCAAAGGTTTTTGTGTTTTTGTCATAGGCTGTAACCTCACTTTATTTGCTTTTTGAAAAGCTCACGAAATACAGGGTAGATATCGGCAATTTGGGTAATGTGCTGCATATTAAAATGTGAGCTTTGTGCTTTTAGCTTTTCGTATTCGTGCCACAGGGATTGGTGATTACGGGTGGTAATTTCAATATATGCATAATACCGGATGACAGGTAGAATTTGTTTTTCCAGTATGTCCACACATAAAGGCGAATCGTCGGCCCAGTTATCACCATCGGACGCCTGAGCAGCATAAATATTCCACTCATTTTCCGGATAACGTTTTTTTACTATATTCGCCATTAATTTCAGCGCGCTGGAAACGATAGTGCCACCGGTTTCCTGAGAGTAAAAAAACTCCTGTTCATCTACTTCTTTCGCCTGAGTATGGTGCCTGATATAAACCACTTCTACGTTTTTATAAGTCCGGGTTAAAAACAGGTAAAGCAGAATATAAAAGCGTTTAGCCATATCTTTGGTGGCCTGATCCATAGAGCCTGATACATCCATTAGACAAAACATCACAGCTTTACTGGTAGGCAAAGGCAGCTTGTCATAGTTTTTATACCTTAAATCAAATTCATCAATGAAAGGCACTCTTTTAATCTGTTTTTTGAGCGTTTCTATTTCTGATTCTAATATCTCTATATCTGCTTTATTCAGGTTGGCGTCTGCTTTTAGCCGTGTTAATGCTTCTTGGGCTTGTTTAAGTTGTTTTTTATATTTTCCGGTAAGTGCAATGCGGCGCGATAAAGAGTTTTTTAATGAACGCACTATATCTATACTGGCTGGATTGCCATCAGATTTAAAACCCGCACGAACTGTTTTATATTGGGTTACCTGTGCGATCTGATTTTTTTTGAGGTTGGGCAATTCCAAATCTTCAAAAAGAATATCCAAATACTCTTCTTTTGATATTTGAAATACAAAATTATCTTCACCTTCACCATCCGGGCTGGCATCACCTTCTCCGGCGCCTCCGCCTTGTTCCGAATCTGGCCGCTTTATTCTATCGCCTTGAGCAAACTGGTCATTGCCAGGATGAACTCTGTCACGATAACCTCCCTGACCTTGATGAAATATAGGCTCAGAAACATCTTTTTTTGGGATGCTGACACTTTCACCTGATTCCAGATCAGTGACGCTGCGATTATTAATCGCATCTGACACCGCTTTTTTAATCTGCTGGTTATAGCGTCTTAGAAAGCGGCGGCGGTTAACCGCGCTTTTATTTTTGGCATTTAAGCGTCTATCTATAAAATTCGTCATATTGACTCCTAAACCTGTCCTGCGCTTTATCTGAATCGCGGGGCAATGTTTGTTGATTGCTTAATGCAATTAAGACGATTTTCTAACCCTTAGATACCATTCACATAACAGTCTGACTTGTTTTTTGGTGTAACCTTTTTCCATCATGCGGGCGACAAAGTCATCATGTTTTTTCTGATCTTCATTAGATGTTTTGGCATTAAACGAGATAACCGGCAAAAGCTCTTCGGTATTAGAGAACATCTTTTTCTCAATGACAGTTTTGAGTTTTTCATAGCCGGTCCAGCTTGGGTTTTTGCCTCCGTTATTCGCTCTGGCTCTTAATACAAAGTTGACAATCTCGTTGCGGAAATCTTTAGGATTGCTAATACCTGCCGGTTTTTCTATTTTCTCAAGCTCATTATTAAGTGCGCTTCGATCAAACAGCTGACCTGTTTCCGGATCTCTGTATTCTTGGTCCTGAATCCAAAAATCAGCATAACTGACATAACGGTCAAATATATTTTGTCCGTACTCAGAATAAGACTCTAGATAAGAGGTCTGGATTTCTTTACCGATAAACTCCACATATTTGGGAATCAAATAGCCTTTAAGGTGTTCCAGGTAAGATTCTGAAGCTTCGGATGAAAATTGTTCTCTCTCTATCTGCTGTTCTAGCACATAAAATAAATGCACTGGGTTGGCGGCTACTTCGGTATGGTCAAAATTAAAGACCCGGGACAGGATTTTAAACGCAAAGCGGGTGGACAGGCCTGTCATGCCTTCATCTACACCGGCAAAGTCACGGTATTCCTGATAAGATTTTGCTTTTGGATCTGTGTCTTTTAAACTTTCCCCGTTATAGACCCGCATTTTTGAGTAAACACTTGAGTTTTCGGGACTTTTTAAACGAGATAAAACCGAAAACTGAGCGAGTGTTTCTAGCGTACCCGGAGCACATTGAGCTCTGTCTAATTCGCTGTTTTCAATTAGCTTTTTATATATCTTAATTTCTTCAGATATACGCAGACAATAAGGTACTTTTACAATGTAAACTCTGTCTAAAAAGGCTTCATTATTTTTATTGTTTTTAAATGACTGCCATTCTGATTCATTAGAGTGTGCCAGTATCATACCGTCAAATGGCAGAGCTGACATGCCTTCGGTCGGATTATAATTACCTTCCTGAGTGGCCGTTAACAAAGGATGTAATACTTTAATCGGAGCCTTAAACATCTCTACAAATTCCATCACGCCCTGGTTTGCGCGGCAAAGCGCACCTGAATAGCTGTAAGCATCCGGATCATGTTGGGCATATTCATCTAATCGTCGTATATCCACTTTACCAACCAGTGATGAAATGTCCTGATTGTTATCATCACCGGGTTCAGTTTTTGCAATTGCGATTTGATCTAATACTGATGGGTAGACTTTGACGACTCTGAATTTAGATATGTCACCGTTAAATTCGTGCAAGCGTTTACGTGCCCATGGTGACATAATGGTTTTCAGGTATCGGCTGGGAATTTTATATTCGGTTTGTAAAATTTTACCATCCTGATCGAGATCAAACAGACAAAGCGGATGATCGTTCACAGGTGAGCCTTTAAGTACATAAATAGGGCAAGCTTCAACTAAGCTTTTAATTTTTTCTGCTAATGAGCTTTTACCGCCGCCGACCGGGCCGAGTAGGTATAATATCTGTTTCTTTTCTTCCAAACCTTGAGCTGCGTGTTTAAGGTAGGAGACAATCTGCTCGATTGAATCTTCCATGCCATAAAACTCAGAAAACGCGGGATAGCGTGCAACAACTCGGTTAGAAAACAACCTGCTTAATCTGGGATCTTGCGCAGTGTCAACCATTTCAGGTTCTCCGATTGCTTTTAACAATCGCTCCGCTGCATTAGCATAAGCCGACTTGTCTTTTCGGCAAAGCTCCAGAAACTCCTGAATTGAATATTCCTCTTCCTGCTTAGACTCGTATCTTTGTTGATAATGCTCAAATATACCCATACAGGCCTCCTAGCTTGGCTAGCTCGATTCGAAAACGATATAACAGAGAATGTGCTTTGAGTTCGTGGATACCAGCTCAAAGTGAATTTTTGTCTAACTTAAGCTTAGACCCTGGATTGAGTTAACTACAAGGAAATAAAATGAATTTTTTAGCAAAAAATGATTTTTAAGGCGGGAATTTTGAACAATAAAAAAGCCAGAATACAATAGATTCTGGCTTTTAAAAAGGGTTTTATTAAACTAATTAAGATTAACTTATTTAGCTAAGTTAGCTGCAACGAATTCCCAGTTAACTAATGCCCAGAAAGCTTCTAAATAGTTAGGGCGAACGTTACGGTAATCGATGTAATAAGCGTGTTCCCATAAATCAACAGTTAATAAAGGTGTAACCCCTTCGTCTGTTAATGGCGTTGCCGCATTAGATGTGTTAACAATATCCAATGAACCGTCTGCTTTTTTCACTAACCAAGTCCAGCTTGAACCAAAGTTATTAACAGCTTTGTCATTGAATTGAGCTTTGAACTCAGCGAAAGAGCCAAACGCAGCATTGATTGCTTCAGCTACAGCGCCTGTTGGTTCACCACCGCCATTCGGGCTTAATGAGTGCCAGTAGAAAGTGTGGTTCCAAATTTGAGCTGCGTTATTGAAAATACCACCAGTAGAAGTTTTAACAATCTCTTCTAAAGATTTGCTTTCTAAATCTGTACCTTCAACTAAACCGTTTAATTTAGTCACATAGGTTTGATGATGCTTACCATAGTGATATTCAAGCGTTTCAGCCGAAATGTGCGGTTCTAATGCATTTTTTTCATAAGGTAATGCTGGTAATTCAAATGCCATGTTTTTGTCTCCGTTGGCTAGTTGTATTAATCGCTTTTATCTTAATACGGAAAACCGAAATAAAAAACCTGTTAAGTTGAGGGATTTCGTATTAAAACAGTCACTCACTCATACAATAGTGACGACTCTGCTAATTCTCAACCCTAATCCGTAAAGTCTTTATTTATTTTCGTTATTTTTTTCATCCATTGTGCTTATTTGAGTTATTTCGGGTTAAGGGCTTGGGTCGGCCAGAATAATACTTTACAATATTAGTCAAGTATCATGTTTTAAGGTGTATTCTATTATGGAAACGTTAGATAAAATTAAACAGCAAATTAGTGAAAATGCTATTTTAGTTTATATGAAGGGCAGCCCTAAATTACCCAGCTGTGGTTTTTCTGCTCAGGCAGCACAAGCACTCATGAATTGTGGTGAACCGTTCGCTTATGTCGATATCTTGCAAAATCCGGATATTCGTTCTGAATTACCTAAGTATGCAAACTGGCCGACCTTTCCACAATTATGGATTGAAGGTGAGCTGATCGGTGGCTGCGACATTATTTTAGAAATGTTTCAAAAAGGTGAGCTGCAAGAGTTGATTAAAGAAACTGCGGCCAAAAACAAGCCAGAAGCCGATTCTGCAGCAAGCGAATAATTTATTTATTAGATCTTCATTAATAAAAAGCTTGTTTGCTCAGGTAAACGAGCTTTTTTTATGTTTACGGGTTGTTGTAAAGACTAAAACATATTAACATTCATTTTGTGAATTAACTTGCCACGGTTGATAATACAAATGAATATATCTAAGATTGATCTAAACCTGCTAATTTATCTCGATGTTTTGCTTCGGGAACAAAATGTGACCCGGGCTGCACAGCAGTTAGGTATTACTCAGCCTGCAATGAGTAATGGCTTAAAACGCCTGCGTGAATTATTAAACGATCCGGTTTTGGTTCGTACCTCAGACGGTATGTCTCCAACTGAAAAGGCGCGAAAGTTACAACCGACAGTGCGTCGCATTCTGTTAGATCTAGAGGAAGCGCTTCAACCAACCGATCCTTTTAATGCTGAAACCAGCAAACGCGTATTTCGCATCATGGCCAGTGACTATGCTGCCTCGACTTTATTGCCTGCGTTATTGTCTCGTCTGCAGGAGTTGGCGCCTAATGTGACTTTAGACGTAATGACGCCAAGTGATGTGACTTTTCATGATGTGGAAGAGGGCAAGATCGACATGGCGATTAATCGCTTTGATGATTTACCGCTTTCATTCCATCAAAAAGTTATATGGACTGATAAATTTGTCTGCTTGACGCACAGGGATAATCCTCAAATTGAGAATTGGGGTCTGGACGCATATTGCGAAACACAGCATGTTTGGGTGAGTAAAACGGGTTTTGGTGTTGGTTTGGGTATGGACCCGACTGATATTTCCAAATTAGGTTGGGTAGACGAGAAGCTTGATTCTTTGGGCCGTAGCCGTGAAATTCGTGTTTTTACCCGAAACTATCATGTTGCAATTCAGCTTGCGATGGCGAAAAAAATGATGGTGACTGTGCCAAAACGCTCTACGGCTAACTATTTGCACGATCCGAATATTGTCATGCTTGAGCCGCCATTTGATTTACCGCAAATTAAACTGGACATGATTTGGAGTCCGTTACTGCATCATGATGCGAGCCATATCTGGTTACGCCGACTGATTACTGAAGTTGCTTCTGAGTAATTTTGAATAAAAAAAAACAGGCGATTATCTGAATAATCACCTGTTTTTATTTTTCTGGGTTTAGACCCTGTACTTATCAACCGATTGATGCAGTTCAGTCAGACTCTGATTAATGCTCTGGCTAATCTGAGTATTGGTTTCTGCCATTTTATAAATTTCATCAGAGATATCTCTGATTTTAACCACGTTCTGATTGACTTCTTCGGTGACAACATTCTGTTCTTCAACCGCTGTTGCTATCATAGTACTCATATCTGAAATTGAACTGATTTCGGTCTGAATTTGCCCTAACATTTGATTGGCCTGATAAGCTTGTTCAACGGATGTTTCGCCATTGCTCAGGCAAGTTTTAATCAGCGAAACAATTGTGGTTGAGCGGTTTTGCAACTGACCGATTTTAGATTCTATTTGTTTGGTTGATTCTTGCGTTCGCATTGCAAGGTTACGCACCTCATCGGCCACTACTGCAAATCCACGACCTTGCTCTCCGGCTCGAGCTGACTCAATTGCAGCATTGAGCGCCAATAAATTGGTTTGTTCAGCGATTGCCTGAATCACTTCTATAATACTGCCAATAGTCCGGCTATCATCTTCCAGTTTGTTAATTTCCGCACTGGCATCATTTAAATGCTGAGCTAACTGACTAATCACTTCAACCGTTTTATCGACCTGATTTTTTCCCTGATGTGTCAGATTGACTGTATTTGCCGCATTGCTGGCTGCGGATTCAGTGTTTTGCGCAATTTCAGCTACTGTGGTTTGCATTTCTGTTGCCGCGGTTGCTGCCATATCCGCTTGGGTGTGTTGCTCTTGCATATAATTCTGGGTATCGATTGTCATCTGAGCCAGCTGCGCCATGGTTTTATCCAGCTCGGCGGTCGTCGCATTGATATAACCAATTGCATCCGCGAAATCATTCTGTAGGCGATTAAAGGTTTTGCCCAAAAAGCTAATTTCATTATTTCCACTTTCATCCAGGCGAATGGTTAGATCATTGCTTTGTCGTATTCGATCAATTGTCTGACATAAAGTGTCGAGTGGTCTTGTTATGCTAAGTGATAATAAATAGGCGGCAAAGACTAAAATGCCAATCACGATAACTAATGCGATAATGCCATTAGTAATGGTTGCATTAAATTTTTCATCAATGGACGTATTGGTGAGTTTGAGCAGATTCTCTAAACTCTCTTCTGTTTGATGAATCGTATTGCGCATTTTGCCATTCATGCCAGACTCATTATCCAGTCCTTGCTTTCGGTATGCATTAACAAAAGCCTGAAAGTCGCGCTGGTATTGCACTAATGCCTTGTTTATCTGATTAATGATTTCAGGTTGAAAATCAGTTGCATTTAATCTGATTTTGAATTCTGAGATTAAACCATCAAACTTTTGTACATACTTTTCGTCCATTCTTAGCATAAAGTCTTTTTCGGCTCGTCTGAGCTGAAGCATTTGAACCAGCAAACCATCGTTTTGCTGTTCGTTGATCAAGGATTCTATGCCGTGAACTGCATTTCGCAAACTGCCATAATAACCTGATTTATGATCCAGACCAATTTCAGTCAGGTTATTCACTAATTGGCTAAAAATTTGCTGATAATCGCTGACTTCCTGTTTAAACTCTCCCAGTGCTTGGGTATTGAGACCTGATTTGAGCAAATCTGCATTCAGCGCTTGTATTTGTTGAGTCAGGTCGGAATATTCTGAATTAAATCTTTCGGCGTAGGTTAAATCTTTGCGTGCAAAAAAGTCCTTTTCTGACCGCCTTAGTTGTAATACGCTTGTCTCTAGTTGACTGATTTTTAGTTTATTTTCGTTTAAATCGTTGAGTTGGATAAATTCAATACTAATGAGCGCTATAATAGCCAGTATGCCTAAACACGAAATAAGGATATTTAAGTAACTTCGTTGTTTTATTGTCATATGTGAAAAAAAATTCATTTAAATTCCGTCCTGAATAATTAGACGTAGATTTTACATTATGTACCAAGAACGGGAAATCACAATTCTCTCATCCGATCAGAGGTAAAAAATGCTGACATGTGATACTCAAAAATTATTACCAGTGGAAGAGGCGCTTGACTATATGTTTAAGCAACTTCCGTTGATTGACCAAGCTGAAACTTTGCCGATTGCTAAGGCCAATAACCGAATTTTAGCACAAAATATAATTTCTCCCGTCAATGTGCCGCCTCATGATAACTCAGCGATGGATGGCTACGCGTTATCGCTTAAACCTGATTGTAGTCATTATAAAGTTGTCGGAAAGGCATTTGCCGGGACGCCATTCAAACAGACTATTATAGCCGGAGAATGTGTCCGGATTATGACAGGTGCAGTCGTGCCGGACGGAGCGGATGCTGTCATTATGCAGGAAAATACTTGTTTGGATGGAGATAGTCTCAGGTTGGAAGCCGATTGTCATCAAGGAGATAATATTCGTCTAAAAGGAGATGATATACAAGCTGGCGAAGTTATCCTGAAAAAAGGTCAGTTACTCAAAGCGGCTGAAATAGGTTTGCTCGCATCACTTGGTTTAAGCCAGGTTTCTGTCACTACCAAGATTAAAGTCGGTTTGTTTACCACAGGTGATGAGCTTAAGCAGCCAGGTGAATCTTTGGAACAGGGTCAAATCTATGACAGTAACCGGCCTATGCTGATGGCGCTGCTGGATTTACCATTTATCGAGGTCATTGATTTAGGTGTGGTTAACGATACGTTTGATGAGATTAAACAGGCTTTTTTAAATTTATCAAAGCAATGCCATGTTGTAATTTCTTCTGGCGGTGTCTCGGTGGGAGACGCTGATTATACAAAAGCTGTCATCGAGCAAATCGGTCAGATTAATTTTTGGAAGTTGGCAATTAAACCGGGAAAACCTTTTGCGTTTGGTCAGTTAGGTAAAGCGATATTTTTCGGACTTCCGGGCAACCCGGTTTCCAGTTATGTCACCTTTGAACAACTGGTGATGCCAGCACTCAAAATTATGAGCGGGCAACTGGCTGAAAACCGCAAGCGCTTGCCATTGACGCTAGTTGGACAAATAAAAAAACGCCCAGGACGTAAAGACTTTCAGCGAGGTCAGCTTATTTATCAAAATGGAAACATTGTTGCGGTTAAATCTGCAGGTAAACAAAGTTCAGGCGTCTTATCTTCTGTCTCCAAAGCGGACTGTTATATTGTGCTAGAGGCAGAAGATGGACATAAGTCTGACGGTGATATGGTTAATGTTGAGTTATTCAAGCATTAATACTTGAAATGGGATAGCTGGTTTTTCAATGAGTCATCCAGTTTGCAAAAAAGTCTACTGTGTCAGACTAGCTTTCCCGGCTGCGTTTATATAAATACAGACACACCAGAAAAAAGGCGATTAATCCGGTCCATTCGGCATATTCTATCGGAGCAGGCAAGGGAATGACAAAGGCTGCAAACATGGCCAGAATAACCCCCATCAAGGCTTCACCAGTAATTAAACCTGATGCCAGTAATAATCCGTTCTGGTTTTGCTGAGTTTGCTGCGTTAAAGACTTATTCTTAGTTTTACTGGTGACCCAATATTTAAGTAACCCCCCGATAAACAGGCTGATTGCCAGCGCAAATGGTAAATAAATGCCGATGGCAACAGCCAGTACATGCAGCCTGAACCCGGATTTTAGCTTTTCTAACATGTGGTCCAAAATAATAATGATAATAGCAATTAAACCGCCCAGTTTAATTAAGGTCCAGTCTAAGCTCTGACCAAAAATCCCCTGCGTCAGCGCCTGCATTAAAGCCGCCTGAGGCGCTGCCAGATAATCGCCGTTTGGGTTATTAATACCTTCCCGGCCAATGCCATAACTGGTATCCAGTAGCATTAAAACAAAAGGCAAGATACAAGCTGCAACAATGACCCCTATCATTTGATAAATCTGCTGTTTCCAGGGGGTTGCACCCAGAATATGGCCGCACTTTAAATCCTGTAAATTATCGCCTGATATAGCGGCTGCACTGCAGGTTACGGCTGCCAAAAACATAACCGTAATGCCCCCAATTTGCTGAATTTCAGGCAAAGTTTCGGCTAACAAATAAAACCAAATCAGTGAGCTGACTAGAACGGTAGCAATAGTGACGCCTGAAATCGGGTTGTTAGAGCTACCGACCACACCCGCCATATAGGCGGCGACCGAAGAGAAAATAAAAGCAAAAGTGACAATAAAAATAAGCCATATCAGACTAAATAAGATGCCATGCTGGGTTTGAGCCAGGATGGGGTAGACCAAAAAGATCAGGGGTAGCAGTAAAAGCGGAATGGCCAGTAATAATAATGGGAGAGGTAAATCCTTGTCACTTTGCTCATCAGAGTTCAGTTGGAAGTGCTTAAAAGATTTCAGGTTTGCTTTAATGCTGATATATACAGGCTTGGCAATTTGAATTAAAGACCAGATCCCGCCGACTAACATAGCGCCCACACCCAGCTTTCGGTTGTCCTGCCAGATTGCCTGAGAAACAGGGCCCCAATCACTGCCCGAAATTGCCGTTAACTCTGAAATTTCAAAGTGATTGAGCCAGAACTCATTTTGCAAATACCAATTAACCGGGATGCCGATAAAGGTGCCAATCAACCCGCCAATTAAAACCAAAACAGCAATATTTAACCCGACAATATAACCGACTCCTAATAAAGCCGGACTAAACTGAATGCTGACATTTGTGATTAGCTGACCCGAAAACCAGCCAGTTACCCAGCTCGCGCCTGATGAAAATATACCAAAGCCAGTTCCCACCAGTTTAAACAGAGCACTGAGCCCACTTGCTTGTAATAGGTGGCGTACACCTAATAAACTTTTATTTGACTCTGCCTGATAATTGCTTAGTTCAAAGCCTGCTTTTAAGACTTCTGATGTAGCAACCCCTTCCGGAAAGGCGAGCGCTTTATCTACTATTAAAGCTCGTCTGAGTGGTATGGTAAATATAACGCCCAGTAATCCACCGGAGAGCGCCAGAATCAGTGTGGGAAAAAAGGAATAACTTTGCCAGGCCTGCATTAATACCAGAGCCGGAACGGTAAAAATAACCCCGGCTGCCAGTGCTTCACCGGCCGAAGCGGAAGTTTGTACCATATTGCTTTGCAATATATTTGAATTTCTGAACCAGCTCATAATGGCCATGCTCAGTGCCGCCGCCGGAATTGACGCAGAGACTGTCATACCGACCAATAAGCCAATGTAGGCATTAGCAGCTGATAGGATGATGGCCAGAACAACAGCCAGTATCAATGTGCTAAAACTAAACTCCGAATCACCGGACAGAGATTGCTGGATTCTGTTCATTTGGCATTCCTTCTGGCTCAGATTCAGGCGTTTCATCCGCTTGACTTTCATCTGATGATTCGGCTGATTCCTCTTGTGCTTGTTGGTAGAGTGAGCGGTTACTCTCAACAAAACTATTTATATCTTTGCTGTTCTTAAATAAGAACTGACTCGGTAAAATAACGCTAGAATAAGTAGGCGATGGGCTAAAGTCTCTGTGTTTTACATAGTAGTTAAGTGAAACCAGCGTAAAGATAAAGCAAGTCAGTGAAAAACCGAGCCAGAGCTGGCGTTTATCACTTTTTTGATTAAACAGATATAAGCTGAACCTAAGACAAGCAAATACTATGATAAATCCGGCTGCGACATTAATTCCGGTCGCTAAACCCGAATCAAAATTGTAGGCAATTAACTGGGTTAACAAAGTCAGCGCTTTTAAACTAAACAGTGTCATAATCAGCGTCGCACCATGAGCCCAGAACCTGGCTTCATGTTTGAAAAAGCGAGACAATAAACTCCAAAAAACAGGCCAGATTGCTAATGCAAAGATCAGGCTTAACACAGGTACAAAAAGTTGTTTTAATTTGAATTCGCCAAAAAAGCTAAGATATTCGCTCAATCCATACAAGGCGATAAACAGAGCAAAAATGATAGTATTAAATCGTTTACATGAAAAAAGCTCGGCCGTTTCTTCACTTTTTGTCAGTGCTATGGTTTCGGCGACTGGGTGGTTGAGGTATAAAATCTTAATTCGTAATTTGCCCAGATAAAACTCATCACCGCTTTGAACCGGGTGCGCGCTATTGATTTGCCTTTTATCGTCCGTATATAAATGATTCAGCGAGTTTAAATCTTCAATTTGAATATCACCCGCTTCATTCTGGCTGACTAAGGCATGGTGCTCGCTGACATGAATATCCTCCAGAATAAGCTGATTATCATAAGCTCTGCCTATTTTTATCTTGTCACCCTGAACTTTTTGTTGGTTTCGGACTTTACCTGAGCGAGACAGCGTTTGAATGATTAATTCCATTGAATCGCTCCTAAAAATTTCTGCGTAAACGCCTGTGCGTTTTCTTCACTGACCCCGGACAGTGTAAAGTGGCTCATTAAAGCGGATTGGTTATCATGTACAGACACTGACATCAGGAGTACATCATAAAGCTTTGGGTATTTCTTATAGTTGCGAACACAGTAGGTGGATTTAAAAGTCGCATTTTGTTTCACCGGCGCAGTGAAATCCTGATTACAGTGATAATTAGTGACGTTTTTTTTACCCGCAACATTACCCGGACCTGCACGGGAAAACGAATTTTCCAGTAATTGGGTAAACTGCATCGCATTGAGTTTATCCCGGTCAAGCCAACTAAACTGAATTTCGATATTACCACTTTGAAATTGCCTGTTTATGTATATCTTTTCTTTACTGATGCAATTAATGTCACTGACTTTAAATTGCGCTTTTTCATTTTCGGCATTGGACTGGCCCCAACAGGGAATAAAAGGTGCAATTTCATTTAAGACAATCGCATCGCCGAGTTGAGCGGCGGGCCAGGCTTTATTTAATAAGCGGGTAAATAGGAGTTCCTGGCTGGCGAAGAGTTGATCTTCAATATGCTGATGATAATTTTCAACCTCGACGGCTGGCCCGGTATCAGCCAGTAAACTGAGTAATTTATTTAGCGGCACTAAAAAACCCAGTTGATTGCCGGCTGTAGCGACATTTACGCCTATCACTTCACCCGCTTGATTGAGAACCGGACCACCACTCATGCCGGGATTAATTGAGCCTGTGAAATTAATTCTCTGGTAAAAGCTATGTGCAGTAATACCATTGTAAGTGCCGGGGGAAACTATCATGCCATAATCATGTGGATTGCCGATAGAAAAAATATCTTCGCCTTGTTTAGGGCTTATCCGGGCAAGCTTGAGTGAAATATTAGGGTTAATATCAGCGTCTAAAACAGCCAGATCGTTAACCACATCAAAATCGATCAATTGTGCAACCAGATTCTGATTTTCACGGGTTAATAATTCAATTCTGTATTGTTCAGGCGACTGAACAAAAGACGAAACTACATGGTAATTCGTAATAATATGGCCGCCTTCAATTAAAAAAGCAGAACCTATTGCTGATTTTTTATTACTGTTTTTTTCAATGAGCTGAACCTGAAATACCACTTTTTCATATTCCTGAAAAAGGGAATCTGCATTATTTTGCGCTTCGGCCGGTGCGCCTAAAACCAATATGAATAGCCAGAGAAAACCGGATAAGGTGTTGAGTTTCATATAAATGAGATCGTCTTTTTGAAGTCTTCAGAAAAGATAACAAATCGATATCAATAAATATAGAGGGCAGGAGATAAAAGCATTAAGTCAGGCCAGCAGAGGCAGGTTAGCTGAGTCAGCTGGCCTGGTGTAAAGCAGAAATTATTGCTTTAATTCAGGGGTTAAAAACGGTTGGATTTCTTTTAAGGTAATCGCTAATAATTTAGCATTTGCCGCAACCATATTACCTGATTGGAAATAATTGTGACCACCGACCAAATCGGTCACCATACCGCCTGCTTCGCGAACAATCAGTTCACCTGCAGCAGTGTCCCAAGGCTTTAACCCAAATTCCCAGAAAACATCGTAACGACCCGCCGCAACATAAGCCAAGTCCAATGCAGCTGAACCGGCACGACGTACATCGCCGCCTACTTTGAATAAAGCGCCAAATGTACCTATATAAGCATCATAAAGGTGTTTTTGTTTAAACGGGAAGCCTGTTGCTAAAACAGTACCAGTCATTTCTTTTTTCTTGCTGACTCGAATTTTGTATTCGTTTAATTGTGCACCGCGACCGCGAACAGCACTGAACAGCTCATCACGAATTGGGTCATAGACAACAGCGACTTCAGTTTTGCCTTTAACACGTAGCGCAATAGAAACACAAAAATGAGGGATACCGCGGGAAAAATTTGAGGTGCCGTCAAGCGGGTCAATCACCCAAACGTAATCTTTGTCTGTACCTGACTGATGGCCACCTTCTTCACCGATAAAACAATGATCAGGGTAAGACTGTTGAATTGTCGAAATAATGGCTTTTTCAGCTTCTTTATCAATATTTGTTACAAAATCATTTTCGGTTTTGTTTTCAACCGTTACCCGGTCTAATTCAGAAAAACCGCGTGAAATAATATGGCCTGCCTTGCGCGCAGCGCGCACAGCAATGGTTAGCATTGGATGCATTATCTTACCCTGTCATGTTGTAAAAGAACTAAAAATCGACGCGTATTGTAATTTAAATTATTAGATTTCGCTAGCCTTTCAGGTTAACAATAAGCATGGCTATGGTAGAATAGCGGCTCAATTTTAGAGGACCTGTATATATGCTTGAAAAGATTCGCATTATTTTAGTTAATACTTCCCATACCGGTAATATTGGCTCTACCGCAAGAGCGATGAAAACGATGGGGTTGTCAAATCTGTGGCTGGTTGATCCGGTTTCCAAACCCGACAGTCATTCTTCGGCACTGGCCGCCGGCGCGACCGATGTATTAGGTAATGCGAAAATTGTTGAAACGCTGGATGAAGCTATTTCAGGTTGTCGCTTGGTTATTGCAACCAGTGCCCGCAGTCGAACATTGGCCTGGCCTGAGCTGGATCCAAGAGAGTCGGGGGTTAAGTTAATTCAGGAAGCTCAGCATGAAGAAGGTGAAGTTGCACTCATTTTTGGCCGTGAAAATAATGGCTTGAATAATGAAGAACTGCAAAAAGCCAATTATCACGCAATTATCCCGGCAAACCCAGACTATAGTTCATTAAACTTAGCCGCGGCTGTACAAACCTTATGTTACGAAGTTCGAATGGCTTATTTACAACAAGAATCGTTTGATAGTCAGCCTGAGCCGTACCCATTAGTGGATGATATGGAACGTTTTTATCAACATCTTGAAGATACTTTGGTTGGCACAGAATTTATCGTTAAAAATCATCCGGGTCAGGTGATGGCAAAATTAAAGCGACTATTCAACCGAGCGCGCCCTGAATCCCATGAAATTAATATATTAAGGGGTATACTTGCTTCTATAGACAAGTTAATTAAAAACAAAGGACAGTAATTTATGTTTGAGAAGCTAAAAGAAGACATTCAATCTGTTTTCCATCGTGATCCGGCTGCTCGCAACTTTGTTGATGTATTAACTAATTACCCTGGGATACACGCTATTTGGTGGCACAGATTAAGTCACCCTCTTTACCAAAGAAATTGGAAATGGCTTGCTCGCTTTGTTTCGAATTTAGCCCGCTTTTTAACGGGTATTGAAATTCACCCAGGCGCAAAAATAGGCCGTCGGTTTTTTATCGATCATGGCATGGGGGTGGTTATTGGTGAAACCGCGGAGATTGGTGACGACTGCACTTTATATCATGGTGTCACTTTAGGTGGCACTAGCTGGAATAAAGGCAAAAGACATCCGACGCTAGGCAATGGCGTTGTTGTTGGCGCCGGAGCAAAAGTATTAGGTCCGATTAATATTGGTGAAAATGCAAAAATCGGCTCAAATTCAGTCGTTGTCAAAGATGTACCCGAAGAGGCAACCTGTATTGGCATACCAGGCCGTATAGTTGTGCCTAAATCAGAGCAAAAAACCGATGATGTACGCTCTGCGATTGCAAAAAAATATGGCTTTGATGCTTATGCGGTCAGCGCTGATAACCCAGACCCGGTTGCTAATCATATTGGCCGGATATTAGATCATATGCATTTAATGGATAGAAAAATGGTTGAGCTGTGCCGTGAAGTTAACAAGCTTGGTGGTGATGTATGTGATCAGGCAATTCCAGGGTTAACCATAGATGATGATGAGATAGTGAAAGCAGAGCAGGACGCTGCCCGCGACCGGACCAGCAAACATGAGGCTTTTGATCCACAAATCTAGTCTTCCCGTCAGGCTGTCTGTAGATCTTTTATGAGTATAGACAGCATCCGCTATTTCGCTTTATTTGGCGGTTACTTACCGTCATTTCGCACTATGAAGCATGAGCATGATGCGGAATCCATTTTTTATATTTGCCTGCTGCTAGATTCCCGACGTCTCGGGAATGACAATCTTGAAAATTCTAAATTCTAAATTCTAAATTCTAAATTCTAAATTCTAAATTCTAAATTCTAAATTCTAAATTCTAAATTCTAAATTCTAAATTCTAAATTCTAAATTCTAAATTCTAAAATGTTCTCAATCCTCCCTCAAAACGGCATTGCATTTCGACTGAAAAAAGAAAAACTTTAGCGATTTTTTTGCCCTTTTTTTCACCTTTTTTTGTATTTTTTTATTAAAGATGTGCCATTTCACTCCGATAACTTAATTGTCAGCGGATGATAATAATAAAAATAAGGCAAAGCCTGAAATTAAATCAGGCCAAAAAAGCAAAAAGTTAAAGCAAACAAAAGTTCAGGAGAGTCAAAATGTCAGGCATGTTCGTAAATACCAATGTTTCATCATTAAATGCTCAGCGTCAGTTAACTAACTCAGGTGGCGCATTAAGCACAGCCTTTGAGCGTTTATCATCGGGTTTCAGAATTAACCGTGCATCAGACGATGCAGCAGGTCTACAAATTACCGACCGAATGACAACCCAGATTGAAGGGTTAAATCAGGCGGTCAGAAACGCAAACGATGCGATTTCATTAACGCAAACGGCTGAAGGGGCAATGCAGGAAATTACGACTTCATTGCAACGTATTCGTCAGTTAGCGATTCAATCACAAAACGGTATTAATAGCTCATCAGACCGTTTAGCACTGCAAAAAGAAGTCAGTGCGTTAAAAACTGAGATTAGCCGTATTGGTTCAACCACACAGTTTGCGGGTGTAGAGCTATTAACCGGTGGTTATTCAGCTAAATTTTTAGTCGGCGCAAATGGCGGTCAGACTATTTCAGTGAATTTATCCCGTACAGGTGGATTTGGCGCTTCAAGTTTAGTGGGTTCAGATTTATCAGTTGCGACAGAGCAGTTGGCTTCAGCGGCGTTGACTTCAATCGATTCAGCGATTTCAGCGATAGGCTCAGCTCGGGCAGACTTAGGTGCGCTTCAAAACCGTTTCCAGTCAACGATTCGTAACTTAAGTAACGTGGTTGAGAATGTATCAGCAGCCCGTTCACGTATTAAAGATACAGATTTTGCGACAGAAACAGCGTCTTTGACAAAAAATCAGATTTTACAGCAGGCGAGTACTACCGTATTGAGCCAGGCAAACCAAAGACCACAAGCTGCTTTATCGTTATTAGGTTAATCACCTTAGCCCAGAGCTGATACGCTTTTGGTAACTCGGACAGGTGGTATGTATGACCACCTGGTCTGTAAATTATGCAAGTGTTTGAACTGAACAGTATTGATTAGTTAGCGCTTGTAATAAATGTTAAAGATTAAAACCAAGGTTGATTTAGTTTTAGTCAATTAATGCTTATTGATAGAAACGGATAAAAGCTAACTCATCCCGTATTTTTTAGCTGGATGTCGGGTTCGATTTTTGACTAGTGGCCAGATTATCGATGCGAAAAATCAATCGATAGCTGATGAAATGATTGCGGCACTTTTGATCTCTTGGATGTGTATCGAAACGCATATTAAAGGCAAAGGTAAGCTATCTATTACTCAGCCACGACAAAGGGAATGAGCGTACCGGATTTCAGATTAATCTGATGCTGGTATCTCGGCTGGGTCATTAAGCGAAATGTAAGCGGTGAAGCTGTATTTTTGGCTTGAGTTTTGTCACGGTTAAAACTAGCAAGCGACCGAGTGCGATGAGTTAATGGTTACAGATAGAACACCCAGGTATTCAGACGAGTTGGATAAATGGCTCGATTGAGTTGGGTTAGGATATTTTGTCTGTTTTTCAGACAAGCTTTCTTTGAAAGCAGCCAGTGATGGTTTTATATAGATAGAAATTAACAGGTAGGCACTAAGGCAGACCTTACATCTCGCAGACACTCTCCTGACTGGTGTTGCGTTTGCCGGGGAATTTTTCCCCGGCGGTTTTATTTACTACTCACTTTACACCCCACATTTTTAAATAAGTGTTTAAAACTTAGTTCTGTTTTTATTTTTATTTCTATTGCTCAATAGTTTTTATTAACTTTGCCTAAAATAAATAAAAAATAGAAAATAACTTCTAAAGTTGATGGTTAAATGGTCGATATAGTAATAGACAATGACACATTTATTATCAATTTGTGGCTTTTGTCTGAGTTAGGCTGTTAGAGCCTATATATGATAAAAGAACATTCTATTTAGGAGTGAGTATTATGTCAGGTATGTTTGTAAATACTAATGTATCGTCACTAAATGCGCAGCGCCAGTTAACCAACTCTGGTAACGCGTTAAGTACTTCATTTGAACGTCTTTCATCAGGTTTTCGAATTAACCGTGCATCAGATGATGCTGCGGGTCTTCAAATCACTGATCGTATGACGACTCAAATTCAAGGTTTAAACCAAGCCGTTCGAAACGCAAATGATGCGATTTCTTTAACGCAAACCGCTGAAGGTGCAATGCAGGAAATCACTACTTCTTTGCAGCGTATTCGCCAGCTTGCTGTTCAGTCTCAAAACGGTATTAATACCTCAGCAGACAGAACGGCACTGCAAAAAGAAGTTAGTGCGTTAAAAACCGAAATCAGTCGAATTGGTACAACTACTCAGTTTGCCGGTGTTGATCTGTTAACGGGTGGTTACTCTGCTAAGTTCTTAGTCGGCGCAAATGGTGGCCAGACGATTTCTGTTAACTTGTCTCGTTCAGGTGGTTTTGGTGCATCTGGTCTAGGTGGTGCAAACTTTGATGTGAGCACAGCTGATTTAGCATCAGGTACGTTGACTGCGATTGACTCAGCGATTTCAAGTATTGGTGCTGCACGAGCTGATTTGGGTGCGCTTCAAAACCGTTTCCAGTCAACGATTCGTAACTTGAGTAACATTGTTGAGAATGTATCAGGCGCGCGTTCACGTATTAAAGATACAGACTTCGCAACTGAAACTGCTAACTTAACTCGAAACCAAATTATTCAACAGGCGAGTACTACTGTTTTAAGTCAGGCTAACCAAAGACCACAATCAGCGTTATCGCTATTAGGTTAATTTAGCTTCCTGACTTAAGCTCTGCTTCCACCCGTTTGGGATAAGCCAGGAGGTAGTGCGACGGGTTAATAGGCCAAACGGGTGAGCTCATACTCACTCCAATAAGGGTCGGAGGGTTTTCTTCCGGCTCTTATTTCTGCCTATTAATATTTAAACTGTTTACAGAAGGCTGGCGCTGACTGATAAGTAAGGCGCTTTGCTTCTGGAATTGTTTTGTTAACTTGTTTTTTGACGCCAAAATCTCTGGCAAACCAGCAAACCAGCAAACCAGCAAACCAGCAAACCAGGTGTAGGTCGACATTTATGTCGAAAGTCATACCATAAACGCCAAGAATTCGTGGTGCAAAACCAAACAGGGTTACATTAGATAAAACTGGATGCTCATTTGGAATTCATAAATAACACGCGGCTTACGCTTATGCTTTACTAAACCGTTCCGTAGCTGAATGATGGTGCCGTGCTGCAATCAAATACTCATTCTCACACTTGTCTCATGTCTCAAACTTGAGTTACCACGCAGAGCGTGGGAACCAGAAAAAAATAACCATGGATTCCACATCACGCTCGTCTCTTGCTGTGCGGAGTGACGGCGGGGGGGATCGTCATCCCCCGAAGGAAGGGAGCCTAAACCCTAGCCCTGAAATCCAACCTCTAAACTCTAAATTCTAAACTCTCCCCTAGCATCGAAGCGTTTTAGAATCCTAGGGGCTCAATCTTAAACTTTCCTGTCTTGACAACAGGATCAGATATAAGTGCGTCTCTAAATAACACTGTATTCTTCTTTATTCATTGCCAGTTGTGCCAAAATCCTGCAGATTGATTTATAATTAAACAAAAGGTGGTGGATTTTTAAGTAATTAAAAAAAAGATGATTTTTTTTATGAAAAAGGTTTGACAAAAATCTGAGAATCATTAATATGCGCCCCACGAAAACGGTGAGATGGCCGAGAGGCTGAAGGCGCTCCCCTGCTAAGGGAGTATAGGGTTTGTAGCTCTATCGAGGGTTCGAATCCCTCTCTCACCGCCATTTCGTAAAGTTTAAATTGCGCGTGTGTAGCTCAGCTGGATAGAGTACCTGGCTACGAACCAGGCGGTCGGAGGTTCGAATCCTTCCACACGCGCCACTTTATTCTTGTTCCGTTTCAAAACGCGTGTGTAGCTCAGCTGGATAGAGTACCTGGCTACGAACCAGGCGGTCGGAGGTTCGAATCCTTCCACACGCGCCACTTCTCTTTTTTCATCTATTTATTTATAGACGTAAATGAGCAGTGTTGTTAAATTGTGAAAAGGTTGTATTTTTGTACTTTTACACCTTAGAGTTAATATTTTTTAACTACAATGTAAAAACACTGAATTTGTTTACTGTTCTAAGCCAAATTAAGATACAACAAATTTAGTGCAGATGAAGATTTAAGCTATGCTTAATGAGCTCAAGTCTTGATTTCCTTTACGTTGTACAAAAAACTAACTGATAATTTATACTTTTTAGGGCTATAGACCTCTGAAATACTCAGATATGAATTTTTAGTTTGTTTTTTGCGTTCATAGTCGGGTTAAATCTCGAGTTAAAATTTAAATTGATTGATTTATAATCAGTCTCATGCTATCCGTATTTCGCATGAACTTAACCAGTTGAGACAAGATATGGAAAATAACATTGGAGCTGTGCTACTTGAAGCTGCCAACTTATTAGTTGTTGGTATGGGCGTTGTATTTGTGTTTTTAGGCATTCTTATTTTCTTAATGAAGTTAATGTCAAAAATCGTTGGTGGTGACGCCCCTGTCCCTGCTGCACCAGTTAATACTAACCGTGGTGGCAGAAAAGTGTCTTCAGCTAGCCAAGACCACAAAGTAAAAGCGGCTATTTCAGCTGCTATCCATCAATATCGTCAGGATAATAAATAAATTTTCGGGAGATTATTATGGCTAAGCCACTAGCAATTACAGATGTTGTACTAAGAGATGCACATCAATCACTCCTTGCCACTCGCTTTCGTTTAGATGATATGCTGCCTATTGCAGAAAAATTAGACAAAATTGGCTATTGGTCAATTGAAAGCTGGGGCGGTGCAACTTTTGATTCATGTATTCGCTATTTAGGTGAAGACCCTTGGGATCGTATTCGTGAATTGAAAAAAGCGATGCCAAATACCAAGCAGCAAATGTTATTGCGTGGTCAAAACTTATTAGGTTATCGCCATTATGCTGATGATGTTGTTGAAAAATTTGTGGAAAGAGCACACACCAATGGAGTGGATGTTTTCCGTATCTTTGATGCAATGAATGATGTTCGCAACTTACAAACTGCGATTAAATCTGCAATTCAGGTGGGTGCACATGCACAAGGTACACTGTCTTACACAGTAAGCCCGGTTCACACTATGGATATGTGGATTGATATGGCTCGTCAGTTAGAAGACATGGGTGTTCATTCAATCTGTATCAAAGACATGGCTGGTTTATTGAAACCTTATACTGTTGAAGAAATGGTAACCCGCTTAAAAGAAGCGGTTGATGTACCAATTGCAATGCAGTGTCATGCGACAACCGGTTTAAGTACTGCAACCTACATGAAAGCTATCGATGCCGGTATTGATATGTTGGATACTGCGGTTTCTTCAATGAGTATGACGTACGGCCACTCTGCAACAGAAACCATTGCAGCGATTGTGGAAGGTACAGAGCGCGATACAGGTATTGACCTGACAGAAATGGAAGAAATTGCTGCTTACTTCCGTGACGTACGTAAAAAATACGCTAAGTTTGAAGGCGCATTAAAAGGCGTAGATGCGCGTATTTTAACGGCTCAGGTTCCAGGTGGCATGTTAACCAACATGGAAAACCAGTTAAAAGAGCAGGGCGCTGCAGATAAGCTGGATGATGTATTAAAAGAAATTCCAAAAGTACGTGAAGATTTAGGTTTTATTCCGTTAGTAACGCCAACTTCACAAATTGTCGGTACTCAGGCGGTATTGAATGTATTAACCGGTGAGCGTTACAAGTCAATCACTAAAGAAACGGCCGGTGTATTAAAAGGCGAATACGGTTCAACGGCTGCGCCAGTTAACAGTGAGCTATTAGAGCGCGTCTTAAAAGACGGCGGTGAAGCGATTACTTGTCGTCCGGCTGACAAATTAGAGCCTGAAATAGAAAGCTTAACAAAAGAACTGGATAAACTAGCAGCTGAAAAATCAGTTAAATTAGCGGATGAAAAAATTGATGATGTATTAACTTATGCATTATTCCCGCAAATTGGCTTTAAATTTATTGAAAACCGCAATAACCCAGATGCTTTTGAACCTGCGCCAACTGCTGAATCAGAAGAAAAATCAGATAAAGCCGCTGCACCAGCTCCGGTTAAAGCCGGTGAACCCGCTGCGTATAGCGTGCGTGTAGATGGCAAAGTATATCAAGTTGAAGTTGCGCCAAGTGGTGCGATTACGGATATTCAGAATGTTCAGTCTGGTGGTGATGAAACTGTACCTCAGTCTGCTTCAGTTTCAGCTGCTGAAACACTGAATTCTCCACTGTCGGGTAACATTTTCAAAGTGAATGTTAAACCAGGTGATCATGTTGCCGCTGGTGATGTGGTGATCATTATGGAAGCGATGAAAATGGAAACGGAAATCCGTGCAACCAAAGATGGTGAAGTCATCGAAGTATTTGTTAAAACCGGCGACTCAGTTCAATCTGGTGAGCCTATGTTAAGCTTATCGTAAGGATTTATATGGACGGTTTAGCGACACTATGGGCATCAACCGGTATTGCCAATTTTCATTGGCAACAACTGATCATGATTGCCGTAGGCTTTGGATTATTATACTTAGCTATTTCGAAAAAATTTGAACCTTTATTGCTGTTACCTATCGGTTTTGGTGCGATCTTAACCAATATACCGGTAGCCGGGTTTTCGGCTGAAGGCGGTTTGTTGTATTACGTATACCATGTTGGTATTGATACCGGGATTTTCCCGTTATTGATCTTCATGGGTGTTGGTGCAATGACTGACTTTGGCGCGCTAATCGCGAATCCTAAAATGTTATTATTAGGTGCGGCTGCGCAAACCGGTATTTTTGCGACCCTGTTCGGTGCAATCTTATTAAACTTTGTACCTGGATTTGATTTCACGCTGGCAGACGCTTCTGCAATTGCGATTATCGGTGGTGCCGATGGTCCGACTGCAATCTTCCTGGCTTCGCGTTTAGCGCCTGATTTATTAGGTGCGATAGCGGTTGCAGCCTATTCATACATGGCGCTGGTTCCAATTATTCAGCCGCCAATTATGAAAGCCTTAACGTCTGAAGCGGATCGTAAAATTGTAATGGAGCAATTGCGTCCGGTTTCTGCAAAAGAAAAAATGATTTTCCCGTTAATGGTTTTAGGTATCACTATTTTATTCTTACCTGAAGCAACGCCACTTGTGGGTATGTTCTGTTTAGGCAACCTGATGCGTGAATGTGGTGCGGTTGATCGTTTGAGTAAAACGGCTCAAAACGAACTCATTAATATTGTCACTATATTCCTAGGCTTAGCCGTTGGTTCAAAACTATCTGCTGATAAATTCTTAACGGTTGAAACCTTAGGTATTCTGGCATTAGGTGCGGTTGCATTTGGTATAGGTACAGCGTGTGGTGTACTTATGGCTAAACTAATGAGCAAAATGACTGGCGGTAAAATTAACCCATTAATTGGTGCTGCAGGTGTATCTGCCGTGCCTATGGCTGCGCGTGTTGTAAATAAGGTTGGTTTAGAGTCAAACCCTCATAACTTCTTATTAATGCACGCTATGGGTCCTAACGTAGCGGGTGTACTGGGTTCTGCGGTTGCAGCTGGTATCTTGCTTGCGTTAGTGGGTGGTTAATCACTAATTACTCAGCTAAGTATCTAATTAAATTTAAAAAGGGTTGCCACTGGCAGCCCTTTTTTTTAATTGTTTTTATTATTTAAGCGTCTAGAGCCTGTTTATCTTTGTATTATTTTTGAGCAATAGGCTATTTTAATCATTAACAAAGCAGAATGAGTGTGGTTTAGTTGTTCTAAATAAACGAATTCTAATGAAGTTAAGGGTTAAAATAGCCATTGCCCTTCGGGCTGAGGCCAAAATTGTCTTATACGGCGTTAAAAATAATTCTTTTAGACGACTAAATTTCGTTATTTTTGCCTTGTCTAAGACAATTTTTTCTCTCAGCTCAAATTATAAACAAAGATAAACAGGCTCTAGGTTAATTAAGAAATTTCGTCTTATGTTGACAGCCCATATTAATGACTGCCCGGAATCAATTTTAAACACCCATTTTGCTCATCTGTATCATCTAAGTGAATTCGAAAAGTTAGCATGCTTTGCAATACATCAAGCGGTGGCTGGACATGGACAAAATGATCTTTAAGCGTCCAGGGCCCTCACCCAACCCTATCTAACCTCAGCTGAGGTTATCTAATTTTTTATTAACTGATATGGTTTTGTCCTGGTGCCAACTGACCAACCAGTTTTTCTTTGGACATTTATTAAAGATAATGGCTCTAACCCGATAAACTTCCCCGGGAAAATAGGTATTGAGCTGATTTTGAATCACATCAGAATGCAAAAAGCGGTCAACCGAAGTCAGCTTTTAATCCGCATTACGAATACCATGGCTGGACTCAACAGCACTATAAGCTTCTATGTCCCGAATGATTTGGTTTAACTGAGTTAAGTCGACAAACTGTCGTTTTATTTCAAATCCCTGTTCTGATAAATTCAAAACGCCTCTCTGAAAGTACTTTGTTAATTCAAATAGAATAATCATTTTTGCTTGAGCTGAGTGCAAAATTTGTACGCGAAAAAACAACTACTCAGACTGATAAATCGCAAAATTAGCGTGTCCCTCATAATAATTTTCGACTTGATAAGTATTTTTCTCAATAAGTTGGGCTTTAACCCAGTAGAAACCTTTGTCAGGAAAACTTAAGTTATGCGAATAAGATTTATGTCCTGATTTCATAGACCCGGTTATCGTGCAGCTTTGACCGACATAAATTAAAGTTAAACTCGAGTTCGAATCAGGCTCAATAAAACCAGCGCTGCCAAGTGATGACCTATATTTTTGATCATAAGCAAAAGTCCCCATTCGGCCTATTTTAGTGGATTCAGGCTGTACAACTAAGCCAGCCGATTTCCAACGCGCTTCTAATGGCTTAGCAACGGAATCAAATGCCTCGTATTGATTCGATAAGTCAAGCTGAAAAACTCTTGAGGCGTCAACCACATCCACAACTGAAACGGCGGGATCCGGATTACCAAATACGCCACCGGGAACTAAAGCAAAATACAATAGAATGTCATCCGGCAATCTTTCGGAGCTAATCCGGGTTTTATTTTCGTCAAAATATTCAACCAGCCCGGTGAACAAAACAACCGGCCTATGTTTTATAATGACAGGCTTAGAATGCGTTTCTACCCGTTTGTTTTCAGGTTGAGTTGCCGCACAGGCAATCATAAAGAAAGCGGTGAGTATGATTAAACTATTTTTCATATACATCCTTGTTTACACTATAGTTAATAAATTTGAACCGTTAAATTTCAGCTACTGAATCTCGTTCAACAATATCAGATAAAAATAAGTGAGTGCGGTTGGCGACTGACTTACTGGTATCACTTAAATTAATCGCCAGCTCGGCTGCATAATGGGCCATCTCTTCTACCGGATAATGCATAGTGGTGAGCTTAGGCCGACAGGCACGCGCAATGGCCAAATTATCAAATCCAATAACAGAAACATCTTGTGGAACCCTCAGCCCGGCATCAAATAAAGCATGCATAGCACCAATAGCCATCAAATCGTTATAAGCCAATAATGCTGTAAATTTAATGCCTTTAGATAAGAGTTCTTTGACTGCTTGCTCGCCACCTTCCATATTTGCAGTCCCTTCAACAACAGCGCCTTTGCTTAAGGTTAAATCATTGATTGCCATTGCTTCTTTTATACCGTTTAAGCGAGATGCCGGGTCATTATTTTGATAAATACTGGTCACAACAGCTAAATCTTTGTGGCCTTTATCTAATAAATACTGAGTAGCCTGCTTAGCTGCTGATACATTGTCGAGCCAGACACAGCGGTTAGCAATTTTTGGAATATAGCGATTAATTAAAACTAGTCCCGGAATTTTTTCGGCCAGATCAATTAAGGTTTTTTCATCTGAGTATTCACTATGCAATATAATTGCATCACAGTGGTGATCTCTAAGCGAGTTAATTGCATCTATTTCGGATTGCGTCTCATATAAAGAGTTACTCATTAACAGCTTATAATTTTGTTCTTTGGCTGCTTTCTCAACACCACAGGCGAGCGTTCCAAAAAATGACATGGATAACTTAGGTGTAACCACCCCGATTGTATTTGTACTTTTTTTTACTAATGCCTGAGCATTTGTATTCGGACGATAGCCCAGCTCATCAATCACTTTCTTAACGCGAGCACGACAAGCGTCTCCGACATGGCCTCCGTTATGTACAACCCTTGATACAGTCGCAGTTGAAACACCCGCAACCTTTGCGACGTCCTTGATGGTTACCATATAGACCTCTGTTCGTATTTGATTTTTATAAATATTATCCAAAAACACTAGACTGGTAAACGTTTAACGCTCAATTTTCAGAAAACGCAACAAAATTAAACAAATTAAAGCAAAAAATACAGTCCCCAAAACCAGAATCAATCGCATTGATAAAATACTTTGTTGTGACTGAAAAGCGCCCAGCTGCGCATTAAAGCCAATCAAATTGAGGCTTAAACCGGCCAATACAATAGCGCCAGCACCACTAAAATTATTAACCCAATTATGCAAAGCAACAAAAATACCCTCTCGCCTGTGGCCGGTTTTAGCTTGGTCTATGTCGGCTAGATCAGCCACCATCGCAGGAATAATAATCGTCATGGCACTCCACACAGGCGCACATAACACAGCATCCAGCAGTACTAGCCAGGGATAGCTAGGGTTAAAAATAAACCATTTTGCCACGCCGCCAATTGCGGTCAGAATAAAAATCCATTTTAAGGTTTCTTTTTTACCCCATTTTTGCGCATAGAAAGCTATCGCGACCGCACTTAATGCCCCCAATACCGCATGAGCACTGGACAAACCGCCTTTTAAAACAGAGCCTTGCGTTAAATCGCCATCATATAAGTAATAAACGATTAAATAATAATCAAAGCTCGCCGCAAATGCCGCGCCGCACACCTGCATAATGCAAATCAAAAACAAAATCAGTAACGGGTTATAATTTAAGACAGACTGCAAATTAACTTTAAGTGACGCTTTTTTAACCACTCTAGGCTGAGGGCGAATCGATTTTTCTTTAATAAACAACGCAGGCAGCATACCGATCAGCCCGATAAAAAATAACCCCAGTCCCCAGCCGACATAACGTATTCCGACAAATACACTCGAAAATAAAGCCAATTGAGTTAATGGAAATACCCAATGGTAAATCAGGGAAGCAAAGCGCAAAAAATAGGTTGTTAAACCCATAATTTGAGTTCTTTGTTTCGGATCACTGGTCATTTCATAGGACAAACAGGTAGTAGGCACAATTAAAAAAATGCTTGCTAAATTAAACAAGCAGGACAAGGCAAAAAAATAAATTAACTGAGCTAACTCAGACCAGTCTTCTGGAACCATCCAAATCAAACCGAATGAAATAGCTGAGACCCAGGCGGAAATAAAAATGAAAGGACGGCGTCGTCCAAAGCGACTTTTACAATTATCAGAAATATACCCAACCCAGGGACCAGCCATGCTCGCCATTAATACCGGAATTGTCATTGCCAAACTTAATAAAAAAGGGTCAATTGCCAGAGTCATTTGGTAATACGGAATAGCCAGAATGCCAATGCCATGATTCGCAAAAAACAGCGCAAAAAACCCTAAACCTAATGCCTGTTTTTGCTTAAAATTAATAGATGAAGCTGGGCCCGAATTGATACAGCTAGTAGAGTTAAAAGCCAAAGATTATCCCGGTAAAATACATGCGTTATATAAAAATTAATTAACCAGATTATAACCAACCTTAATTTCTATAACACCTGCTATCTTAACAATATTGTTTTGAGCGACTTCAAAAATCGTTTTTTTACAGAAAAAACAGCTAAAAATTGAGACAAAAACCTTATAAAAACAATAAATCTCACCAAAAATAAAAACATAAAACTCTGAATTATATAGATATATTAAATGACCAATTAATATAATTGAGAATTATTCCTGTTTAGTCTTTATTTTTAAAGTATTACTATAGTATAGTACAACAACTGGTATACATTTAAGTTACATTGTTTACCAGTTTACACACACGACTAAAAATAAATGTAAAGAGGCAATAATGATTTCAATCCGTAAAACAGTTTTAGGACTCGCATCTGGTTTGCTCGCGCTGACCAGTTTGCAGGCTTATGCTATTGAAAATGGGGTTTATACAATAGCATCAAAACACAGCGGTAAGTTGGTAGAAGTGGGAGGCGCTTCAGCTTCAGACGGAGCCAACGTTAATCAGTGGCCGGCAAATGGCCATGATGCTCAAAAATGGTTGGTCACTTCAACAGATGATGGCTATTATTCACTGGTTAACTTAAGCAGTGGTAAAGCCATGGAAGTGTACGATTTTGACACTAACGATGGCGGCAATGTAAGCCAGTGGGAGTATTGGGGAAGTGATACTCAAAAGTGGGAAATCAACGACTTAGGTGGCAATGAATATTACCTAATTAATAAAAATAGCGGTAAAGCACTTGATTTATTAGGCTTTTCAAATGACGACGGAGCTAATATCGGTCAATGGAGCTACTGGGGAGCTGATGCTCAGATCTGGCAATTTACCAAAGTTGGAAGCATTGAAGCGGCACCTTGGGATCCGTCAACAACCAATGGTGCAGCTAATCATTGGCCACTCACAGGTAACCTGGTAACTCACGATCCAACCATAGGCTATGAAAACGGGACTTGGTGGATTTTCCAAACCGGCCCGGGTATTTATGGAAAATGGTCAAATGATGGCGTGCACTGGGAAGGCGCAGCTGCAATATTCCCGAATGGCCTTAACTGGTGGAAAAACTATGTACCAGATCATGATGGTATGGACGTTTGGGCGCCTGAACTGAAACATTACAATGGCCGCGCCTGGTTATATTATTCGATTTCAACCTTCGGCTCTCGAGTATCGGCAATTGGTCTAACATCTGCAGATAGCGTCGCACAGGGTAACTGGCGTGATGACGGTTTGGTTGTAAATACCACCAACAATGATAATTACAACGCGATTGACCCGGATCTGGTATTGGATAAAAACGGCGCACCTTGGTTAGTATTCGGTTCATGGAATTCGGGTATTAAACTTAAACGTATTAACCCGATTACCATGAAACCATACGGTTCATTATACTCATTGGCTGCACGCTCAGGTGGTATTGAAGCACCGACCGTTATTTACCGTCAGGGTTATTATTATCTGTTTGTTTCTTTGGGTAAATGTTGTAACGGTACTGACAGTACCTATCGCATTGCTTACGGTCGTTCAACTGACATCCGAGGCCCTTATCTAGATAAAAATGGCGTGGATATGTTAAATGGTGGAGGTTCTATTTTAGATGCAGGCAACAGCACCTGGGCAGGCCCGGGCGGTCAGGATATTTTAAATACGGATGTGATTGTTCGCCACGCCTATGATGCAAATGACAATGGTACGCCTAAGTTATTAATCAGTACGTTAAACTGGGACAGCAATGGCTGGCCACGTTACTAGGGTCTGATTATCTTTCGAGTACAAATTTTGTTCTAACTGAGCGCTTTCAAATCGCGGCGCGAGGGCTGTAGTATAGTGATTCTATATAAAAACCGAGCAACAATGAGTTGGAAGCGCTCAGGACGAACCCGAAGGGCAGCGTCCGTATGGCCTTTCTACTGCGTTGCCCCACATGGATGTGGGGTAAGGTGACTTTGCAGGAGCACAAAGTCTTTATCGCTCATTGATGTAGCGCACTAAACTGCAATCGCTCTGCCTTGTATAAAAACCATGCGGACTGCTGCAAAAATGAATGCGAAAGATCAACAGACCCTAAATACTGAAAGTTTCCACAAATCTACTTTGACACGGGGTTTGTGCAAGGGGCATAGGTTAACCTATGCCCCTTTTTTATCCAAAATTATGGGTTTGCTGGCTGGGTAGAGCTAATCAGATAAAGGATTTTTGAAGCTATCATTTCTCTTGATTTCATTGCTTTTTTATACAAATTTTCAGGAGAAATATCCGGATGCACTTTTTTAAGCGCTCCCTCAACCGGTAAGGGTCCGAGTTTTTTATATAAATCCACAGTTAAAAATTGATAAGGTACAGAGCTGCCCTCTGGCTGCAATAAACGTAACAAATACCAGCCACCTAACTGGCCGTTTTCAACCATATTTTGGTACAAGGGTTTGAAGTAAGTTTTTTCCAGACTGATATAACGCTCAGCATCATCTTCGTTTACCTGCATCCAATTTAATTTAATATACCTAAAATCGGTAACTGTCGTTTTGTCCAGACCTAGCCATAAACTAGAGTTGACTATCCGCCGGCTTTGATAAGTATGTTTCCAGATAGCATCAAAGTCAGATTTATAAAGCTTTTCAATGGCGTTGCCAAAATCGGGACCATATTCAAAAGCATCCGCTGAATAAACGTCAAATGTATAAAAATCACAATCGCTTTTATCACCGTAAGCAACGCCAAAAAAGCCCCACCAGAGTTTTTTACCATCATCTACCATCAGCTGATGAACAGGACGCCACAATTCTTTTTCCAGGTTTTCATAGTCAAACGACGTCGATTTCATACAATGCACTTCAGTCAATACAGCCGAGTTTTCTTCTGAATAGGCATAAAAGCTAAACAGTGAAATGATTAATAACATGCAAAGTGTTGCCGCTAAATTGGGTATTTTCGTGAGTATTTTCATAGTTGGAACCCTATCGTTATAACGTCTATGGATTTACTACCCGCTGACGTACTTATTTAATATAGAAAGGGAATTGGGCAAAGTGGTATTTATAATCTGCATTTTAACGCAGTGTATGGTGTGCCAATCGGGATAAATGTAACACTTCAATGACAAAAAAATCTACCTGCAAATAATGACTCCGCCGGATCCCAATAAGTACAAAGCTAAGCTATAATTCAGGCATCTTTTTACCAATTCACCCCAAGCTCACGGATGAAAAAAACAATAAAATTAATTCTTATTTTTGGCCTGTCATTAGTCAGTTTATTCTCATATGCAGAATTTAATCCAAGATTATTGATTGACTCAGACCCGGATATGGAAGTTGTTTGCCCACTGCATGAGTTAAAAAAGCAGCCCAATCAAACCCAAATCAAGGCTATTGCAACACAGCATTCAGAATGGATATCGACTTATAAGCTGGATAATCCTATAACCTGGGAAAACCTGACTGCAACTCAGATAAAAGAGATTCTGGCCGACCCGAGGCGAGCTGACTTTTCACAAACTGATTTATCCGGTATCCAATTCACTGACTTACATTTAAAGGGGGCTAATTTCAAAGGTGCAAGATTAAATAACGCGAGTTTAAATCAGGTTGATTTATCTTTTAGCGATTTAACCTGTGCTTCTTTTACCGCCGCTCAAATTAATCAATCCAAGTTTAATCATGCGCACATGATTAAAACACGAATGGGTCAAGCGACAGTAAAACAAAGTGAATTTAAAATGGCTAACTTAACTCACGCCGATTTGGAAGCCGCTAATTTATCTGAAAATAGCTTTCACCGGGCTAAATTAGTCAGTGCCCATCTCGTCAGAGGGCAATTTAAATCTTCTGATTTAACCGATGCCGATTTCACTTTGGCCAAAGTCGATTTTGCTAATTTTAGTCATTCAATCTGGGAACTTGAATCAGGTACCCTGCCAGAGGCACATTCTGCTGCACGAATGAATAATTTATCTGCACTGTCATATCTTGATTCACCTGGCGCATTAATTGAACTAAGAGAGAGTTTTGCCACCGCGGGAATGGATACAGCACAAAGAGAAGTGACTTATGCATTAAATAAAACGAAAAATGAGCAGCAGGCAAATGAGGGTATCCAGGGTAGTCTGACAGCCGGATTCAATTTTTTATTTTTTGATTTAACCAGTGAGTACGGACGCTCTCCGGCCAGACCATTAAAAATTATATTCGCGCTGATTTTTATTTTTGCGCTGCCCTATTATCTCGCTATTCGCCGCGCTGACCACAATGCGATCTGGCGAGTCTGGAACCCTGAACGCATTCATCAATTCCAAGGTGGTGCCCCTGAGAAAATAGCTGAAACAGGAATACGCGCACTCCTGTTTGCACTGTATTTTAGCACTATGTCTGCTTTCAGGCTGGGCTGGCGGGATATTAATGTAGGCGACTGGTTATCGAACATTCAGCATCATGAGTATAACTTGCAAAGTACAGGTTGGGTGCGCAGTTTATCCGGTATTCAGTCAGTGATCAGCATGTATCTGCTTGCGCTTTGGATACTGACATTTTTTACTACCCCTTTTGGCTAACATATTGGTTAGCCCAGACAAGGGTCTGATGAGAAGTATCAAAATGAAATATGTGTATGGTAGTTTTTGTATTTTGGGTACATTATTTCCGTTGGGCGCTTTTTTCCCTTGGATTATAGAGAATGGTTTTAATATAGCCTTGCTTTTCAACGACGCTACCCATAATCCAATTTCCACGTTTGCCTGGGCAGATGTGATAATTTCTGGCCTAGAGCCTGTTTAACTTTGTTTATAATTTGAGCTGAGAGAAAAAATTGTCTTAGACAAGGCAAAAATAACGAAATTTAGTCGTCTAAAAGAATTATTTTTAACGCCGTATAAGACA
>Ga0207833_100120_pt1 | contig 73500 bp, 66 predicted proteins | sample TtaePargueraPR_6_FD_187753 | JGI IMG/M metagenome (GOLD analysis project Ga0207833, IMG submission 187753) | Aerobic enrichment media microbial communities from Bioluminiscent Bay, La Parguera, Puerto Rico - Tt and E1 (2) (SPAdes) | ecosystem: Environmental > Aquatic > Marine > Unclassified ...
GAGAAAAAATTGTCTTAGACAAGGCAAAAATAACGAAATTTAGTCGTCTAAAAGAATTATTTTTAACGCCGTATAAGACAATTTTGGCCTCAGCCCGAAGGGCAATGGCTATTTTAACCCTTAACTTCATTAGAATTCGTTTATTTAGAACAACTAAACCGCACTCATTCTGCTTTGTTAATGATTAAAATCGCCTATTGCTCAAAAATAACACAAAGATAAACAGGCTCTAGAATGAAAAAGCATATATATGTCAGGCAAACGCAGGTGATTTATGGATCATGCGTCCACATATACTGCATGCGTCAGGCAAGGCCGTGAAGCCGACTCAGCGACGGGTAAGTTTTCAGATTTATTGCTGCCCGATGGGCTTGAATGGAATTGATGAATTTTGCAAATTCAAAAACCTGCATAAAGCTTAAAACTAAAATAGTCCGATAATAACTGACCAGTGCTTATCTTTCGCCAATACAGACAAGTAGAGTGAATCAATTGTACAGTTTATTAAATATTTGAGTGCCTCTGCGGTTAATGCATAGGGCCATTGAACCAGAATGTTGCAAGGAGCGTACTATAGGTTCATTTTCCAAATAAGTCAGTGCGTTACGGAGGATAAATGAATAGAATAAATCCTGCTAAATTACATCAGAGCAAGTGGACGGCTGCAAAGCCGGTAAATCGAGAAAAGCATTTTCTAGTATCTGAAATGGAATTTGACGAAGACGGAGCTGTTATTTTGTGCAAGTTAGAAGCCGTTTTTTCAAAAAATGAATATTTAATTGACTGGGCTGAGTTAAAAAATCGAGACAAGTGGATTCAGGGTTGGAAGTAGCAAGGCTCAGTTAAGTGACAAAGTCTAGGTTCTGTCATGCTGCTTTTGAAAAAGTAGATACCATCTCTAAAGCCAGAAACATCAAAGTTTCCTTAAACTAAAAATAAACAAACCTGCCGAAGCAGGTTTGTTTTAATCTCTGTTTTTATTTCAACAGGTTTATTTAACCGGCTTTACGCCTTCTGATGTTTGGTTAATCTTTTTGATTGTACCGTCTTCATTATAGTGAAGATATTCAATCGCCATTGAACGACGATAGCTGCCACCTGTATTAGGATGTTGCATCATACCTGTATGGTAGAAGAAATAAGACTGACCTTTGTAATCAATAATACCCTGATGGATCGTATTAGAGTTAGAAGCGCCCTCAGCGATTAAGCCCTGATATTTCCATGGGCCGGTAATGCTTTTTGAGGTTGAGTAAGCTGTTTTTTCAGGAAAACCAACGGCATAAGATAAGTAGTAAGTATCTCCACGCTTATGGATCCATGGCGCTTCAGTAAAGCCTTTTACCTCTTCATCCGGAACGACATGAATTTCACCGTCCAGTTCGGTCATATTTGGTTTGAGTTTAGCGTAATACGCTTTTTGGTTACCCCAATAAAGCCAGGCTTGACCATCGTCATCGATAAATGCAGCCGGATCGATATCATCCCAGCTAATGTCAGTCGCTTTTGTCATATCATTGGTGACCAATGCTGAGCCACGCGCATCTTTAAACGGCCCAGTTGGAGAGTCACTGACAGCTACGCCAATGGCTTTACCATGAATCGTTTTATGATCACTTGTGGTGTACCAGTAAAACTTGCCATCTTTTTCAATAACATGGCCGGCCCAAGCTGCACCTGAGGACCATTCAAAATCAGTTGGTTTTAACGGAGAACCATGCGATTTCCAATTAACCATATCGGTTGATGAGTAAACCAACCATTCGTTCATTGTATAAAACTCATCTGGTTTAGCCTCGTCGCGTCCTACATAGACATAAACGGTATCGTTGTGGACAATCGGAGCCGGATCTGCGGTAAAGACATCAGTAATGGCTGGGTTAGCCGCCACAGCTGAATATGAAACCGCGCCAGCGATTAAACCTGCTATGATTTTTTTCATTCTAAGTACTCCTGTCACTTTAAGATTAAAACGTTAAAAAAAACTTGCGTGAATTTGACTAAATCTTGTTATGATTGAACAGAGTTTATCAAATGTTGATATTTGGTTAAATAAAAAATGCATATTAATATGATTAATAGGGAAAAAGGAAGTCGTAAATGAAAAAAATTGGCCTTATCCAATGGTTTTCAGTTCGGTTAATTAGTGTGTTGTGCACACTTGGCTTATCAGTTCATGTGTTTGCTCAAGTCCCTTTGGATGTACCTGCTGGATTATTTGATTTATCCGATAAGCAGACACTTGGCTTAAAACCGGCTAAACAGGTAGAGCATTACACTGTCTTTAAAGCCATAGAGGGAAAAGCTCAATATAATCATGGTGCGGTTTTATTTGCGTTTAAAAATAAGCTGTTTGCTCAGTGGCAAAGTTCTGTTAAAGATGAAGATGGCCCAAATACACATGTACTTTACAGTCAAAGTGATGACGGTCAGCACTGGAACCAGACCCGTTTATTAGCCCCAGAAAGAGCGCATTCAATTGTGACCAGTGGTGGTTGGTGGAGTGATGGTAGTACTTTAGTCGCTTTTGTTAATGTCTGGCCTAAAAACCTGAACCCCAAAAGCGGTCATGTTGAATATGCACTAAGTAAAGATGGTAAAAACTGGTCAAACTTTAAACCTGTCACTGATATTCATGGTGAGCCTGTAAAAGGCATTATTGAACAGGACTTAAAGGCGGTTGATTCAGGCCGGGTAATTACTGCCATTCATATACAACCCGGATTAAAAGCCACGCCTTATTATACTGATGATCCGCTTGCGATTTCGGGCTGGCAAGCAGGCGAGTTTCAGAATTTACCGCATCAGGGTGATATTAGCCGTGAACTAGAGCCTAGTTGGTATAAAAAGCCTAACGGCGACTTGGTGATGACATTCAGAGATCAGGGCGGTAGCTATAAAATACTCGCTGCTGTTAGTAAAGATAATGCTATAAGTTGGACGCAGGCGGAAGTGACTCATTTCCCGGATTCGAGGGCAAAGCAAAGTGCCGGTAATTTTCCAAATGGTATGGCTTATATAGTGAATAACCCCACTGGTAACAAAACCCGTTTACCTTTGGTGGTCAGTATCAGCAGAAATGGAAGCGACTTTAATCAGGCTTATATTTTAAGAGGGCAGGATACTTTACCTGCGATGTTATATCAGGGTAAATATAAGCGTATTGGTTACAGTTATCCAAAAAGTATTGTTTGGAAAAATCAGCTTTGGGTCGCTTATGGCGTCAATAAAGAAGATATTGCGGTAACCCGCCTGAATTTAGCTCAGTTTAAATAGGCGCAATCAAATGAAATTTTTATTATCAGTTTTGAGTTTATCTGTGTTTAGCTTTACCGCTATTGCTTTTCAGTGCGATGATCAAAGTCAGCTGCAGCAGCTAGATCAAGCTTATGAAAATGCGATTAGAATCGCTGATACTCAGGTATTAGAACAAATTTTGTCTGCAGACTTTATTTGGGTTCACAACCTAAATAGCATGACAGAAACAAAAACCAGCTTAATTGAACGGGTTTTAAAAGTTGATTATGAAAACCCGTTAAAACGCCAGCCAGTTATTGAACATTTTATTTTTGACCAAGATACGCGGGTGATTATGGGTATATCGCATATTTTTAAATCACGCCCAACCGATGCGAACCCGGATAATATTCGCCACTATCAATATTATTTTTCCCGCACTTACCGGCAACAAGGCTCTCAATGTCAGCTGCTTTCAAATATGACAATGAAAATTGCGACAAAAGATGGTGCCAAGTTTAAATAAAGCCTTTGGCTGGTTTGAGTACAGAACGGACGTTTACGTGAACCAAATAGAGAAAATTTAGTAGGTTGGAATGAGCCTAGGCGAATCCCAACATTTAGCGTTATTAAATATAATTGTTGGGATTCACTTCGTTCGACCCAACCTACAAGACTCGGCTTATCGCTTTATCATAGAATTGTTTATATTAGGTCTGCACCCTGCACCACCAAGCTTGACACCTAGAGTTTATATTTGGGTAGGCGCGAAGCTTGCTCGCGTGAATTATTTCCGGGGTAAACCCGCTGCTACGATTCATTGCAGGTCGCCATTTATGGCGAAATAAACTAAAGTTTTTATCTCAATTGGTGGCTTACTAAAAACGATTCAAGATCCACCTCTCGCTCTAACCAGACATAAAACCAGTTTCATTCGGGTAAAAACTGGATTGTAAATCACTCATATCCTGGTACCTGGCGCTTGCCTTCCGGTTACCACGCAGAGCGTGGAAACCAGACGCGGGGCAAACCCGCTGCTACCAAGGCTTTGTTCCCCGGCTAAAATGCGGATAGTTAATGCAAATATTTAAGCCCGACCACACCGCTGATAATTGCAAAAATACATAATAAGCGTAAATAGCTGGCTGATTCGCCCATAAAAATGATGCCGTAGATCGCCAGTATGCTGGCCCCTATTCCGCTCCACACGGCATAGGCGGTGCCAACCGGAATAGTGCGCAGCGAAAGCGACAGCAAACCTAAACTTAATACAATCAGTAATACACTTATCAGTGACGGCCAGAATTTACTAAAACCGTCACTATGATACAGGCCAATCGCCCAGCAGCATTCAAGCGCACCGGCTATGGCTAAATATATCCACCCCATTAGTCCCCCGCTGCTGACTCATCAAATTGCGCAAGGTAGTCCACAACATGCTGGTGGTAGCGGGCAAACCCTTTATATTCAATTAATGCCGGTGGCAAAGTTTTGATAACTCTGTGCATGCGCTGGGCCCATTGTGGATTTGTGCTGATATCTGCCAGGCTGATTAAATAAGTGCGAATACTGAACATAAGTGCGTTGCTGCGCGGCATACGGTCAATCACTTGCAGCTCTACCCGTAAATGCACTTTTTCGGCTACATTTTCAGCATTAACTTCACTGCGCTCATGACCCCATTTATGGTAGGTTTCTGATGCGGTATCCATGCGTGCATTTACGGTTAATGTCCAGTTTAAACGGCGCACAGGTCGCCCAACCGGAATCGCAACCAAATATTTTAATGCCCGCTCAAATATATTTTGTGATGGTGCCATAGGCACAGGGCCATGCCATTCGCTAAAACTCATGCCAGCGTCAAACATTAATGACCAGTCAGCCGGGCAAGTTACTATACCGGCATCTAAAAACAGATCATCGTCTCTTTGATCTAATAAAGCAAAATCGCCCTGTATCTGGCGGCCAATATATTCCATCGGCGGTTTAGGCAAAGTGCTGCTATCCCCAAATACAAAGCTGTCTTTTATATTCAGTAACTTGTTTTCCCAACACCAGTTATCACCATCTTGCGTCAGCGAAAAGTGCTGCGGGTATTGTGCCGCTAAACTCGTCATGATTTTTTCAATCATATCCCAGCAGGCCAGCTCCATATGAGGCATCACCAAACAGCGTTTAGGCATTTCAGCCAATACTAAACTGCGCTCCTTCATTTCAGACAAGTAGTGCTCATCAATATCAAAAAATCTGGCATATACTGAGTTTTCACCATCTTTAGGTTGATGTGGCTCCATGTTGACTGTGTATTTATATTCATCATCGGTAAACGGAAATGGGAACCGCGCAATGGCTTCCGGGCTGTTGCTATAGGTGAAGTCGTCTCGGAAAGTTTGAATTTTATTGATTGCAATATTCATAATAATCTCTTTTATCGATAAGCTCTGACCGGCATCAAACACTGGCCTTAATTAAATATCCAGGGTGAGTCGCTCGCCCGCAGCGCGCGACACACAGGGCATAATCACATCTCCGGAGCTACGCTCCTGCTCAGTTAAAAAAGTATCTCTGTGGTCGATTTTGCCTTGGCTGACACGACATACACATTGCCCACATACCCCGCCGCGGCACAAGTTAGGGATTTCAATACCGGATTTTTCTATCGCTTCGAGCATGCTCTCTTCTTCACTGACATTCAGTAAACGGCCGCTGGATTTAAGCTCAAGCTCAAATGCATTACCCGGTTTAGGCGCAGCAAATTCTTCAAAGTGAATATAACCGGCGGCAATGCCCAGTTGTTTAGCGGTTGTCATAACCGCTTCAATCAGTTTTTCAGGGCCACAAATATAAAAATGCGTGCCGGGTGCGCGCTGGCTCATTAAATTTTCAATATTGCAGCGCGGGCTGGTGGCTGAGTCGTAACAAAATAATCTGTCACCCAGTTGCTCACTTAATTCATTGCAGTAAGCGCCAGTTTGCCCGCCGCGATATAAATAATGCAGCTCATAATCTTCCCCCCTGCGCTCAAATTCCGGCAGGTAAGATAAAAACGGGGTAATGCCAATACCACCGGCAATTAAAATATGTTTTTTTGCTTGCCAAAGCGGCGCAAACCGGTTGGCCGGTGCACTTATGGTTAAGCTATCGCCGACTTTGACCTGCGTATGCATATACACAGAGCCACCGCGCGAGTTATCTTGCAAACGAACGGCTATTTTATAGTGGCTGGGATCATCCGGTTGACTTAGCAGAGAATAAGCATTTTTGTAGGTTTTCTCTTCAGTCGGCATTTCGACCACTATGTGTGAACCGGCAGAAAAAGGAATGAGTTGCCCCTCGACCGGGCTCAAGGTAAATTCTTTGATGCTGCTTGCAACCGTTTGAATATCAGTGACTGTCACTTTGAATGTATCTGTCATCTTAAAATGCCTCCGCTGCCGGTAATTCATCTTTTGCCTCAGCGTTAACCTGAAAGCCAAAATACGAACCCAAGCGTTTAGAAAAATGGTCAGTTACGGTTAGCGGCAAGCCACAACCTTCGCATTCAAACGGAGCTGCAGCGACCTGATGGGTTTGGGTGTAACAGTGGCAGCAAAATACGGTTCGGCTATTATCCGTGGGGGTTAGCATCTCAATCTGTTCTTTTATAAACCCAAGTTCAGCTAACACTGCATAAACTTGCCACATATAGGTTTCTCGACCGGCCAGATAGACTGAGGTGGCCAGTGGCAGCGTGCCAATTAATTCAGTTAGTTGCAGTTTCAACTCTTCAATATTGTCACTTTCAATTAGCTGATGGGTTTTAGCAGCGGTTTGCTGTAGTAAATTGCCCACTTTTGAACTGGCTGATGGCTCTGTAATAAACAAGTGATAGGCTGCATTAATATTTATTTCAACCGGTGGATAAACCGGCCGGCTGCTAACTGATTTTATAGACTCGTCTTGCATCTGATACCTCCAAATATTGCCCTGAAAAATATTCCTACCAAGAAATAATATTTCAATAAATCAGATTAACCAATCCATAAAAAGGGGTACTCCTTTTGGGGGAAGCTTGGTATCAGTTGCCTGTTTTTAAAGTAATTTTATTCAATAAATAAACATTCAAGATAAAAAAAAGACCGCCCGAAAAAACAAGGCGGCCAAACACTCAGGTTGTATTAATTGTTTAGGTTTAGGCTTGGTCTACACAGTCAGTACATCCGCGCCAATGGCTTGCCCATTAAACTCCTGCATTGCGTCCAGTATTGCCAGCCAGAGATATTCTGCACTTGAGCTATCACTTAAAATAGAAAACGCAGGTATGCCCTGATAGGTTTGCTTAACGACAATCGCATTCACCCGGGCAACTGAAGTTTGGGCGATTTTGCCAACCGGAAAGACGCGTTCGTTTAAATCCACCGCGCACAGCTTGGCCATCACCTCGCTGATGTAGTCTCCGGTCAATACAAACCAGGCATGACTGCTTTGACAATAAAGCGGATAGCAATCGGCGGTTTGACTGGCAGCCTGATCCAGTGCATCGAGTGATGCATTTGTGCCGGTTAACGAGCTTAATACCCAATATTCGGTTTTACCCAAACGCAGTACCCACTCACCGGTTGACAGTTGCTCGGCAAAATTAGCCTGAATCACACTGGTATTCGCCATACCCGGCAGGTGTTCGCTCAGCACCGAAGGCGCATTTTTACCTCTGAGCCCGGTTCGTCTGGCTACCGATAAATCAAGCAAGCCACAGCGTTTGGCCTGTTCAGCATCATTAGCCGAAAATTGGGCAACCAGCATGCCACCATCCTGTTGTTTATAATGTTCACCGGTTGTCGTTCGGTATAATAAACTGCGTTTTAAGCTGGGTTGAGTGTCTGACATATTCATATTACAACTCCTGACGACTGTTTTTTGGATCGTAAAATGGCAAGCTAACGACTTCGGCCTGAAGCATTTTGCCATCCACCCGAATGCCTATCTTGCTACCCGGTTCACTTTGTTCTATACCGGCAAAAGCCATGCCGATAATTGCTTTAACCGCAGGTGAATATTCACAGGATGTGATATTGCCTGTCACTTCACCCTGCTCAATAACCAAGTGCCCTTCCTCTGGCTTTGCGCTGTCAGCCGGTAATCTAAAACCCACTAATTTTCGTTTCATGGGTTTGGCCATCATGATGTCAACCGAGCGACAGCCGACAAAAAATGGCTTTTTGCGATTCACCGCCCAGCCCAGTGACAATTCGCCCGGGTGACTCATACCGTCAGTATCCTGGCTGACAATAATATGGCCTTTTTCCAGCCGCAGCAGCCTTTGGGTTTCAACGCCAAAAGGTTTAATCTGAAATGCCTTACCGGCCTGCATAATTAAATCCCAGAGGGCTTCACCATATTGCGCCGGTACGTGAATTTCATAGCCTAACTCGCCGACAAAGCCCACACGTAACAGTCTGGCCGGTATGCCCTGAATATTGGTTTCACGGTAAGCCAGATAAGGGAAAGCGTCAGCACTGGCGTCAAATTCAGGTGCCAGTTTTTCCAATACTTTGCGCGAATCCGGTCCTGCTAAATTGACCGCTGAAAAAGCCGAGGTGACATTTAAAATATCAACGTCTAACCGCCACATAGCATTCCATTTGGTCATTTCACGATACACCCGGGTTACCCCACTGGTGGTTGCGGTAACATAAAAATGATCATCCGCAATTCGACAGGCAACCCCGTCATCAATCACCACACCGTGCTCATTGGTCAGCACCGCATAACGGGTTTTACCAACCGGTTGCTTTAAAAAACCAAAAGTGTAAATCCGGTTCATAAATTCAGCCGCATCCGGCCCTCTGAGCTCAATGCCGCCCAAAGTGCTCACATCAATTAAACCGACTTTGTTGCGCACATGATCGGCTTCAAGCTGAATACATTTATCGCGCTCGCCTGCGCCGCCATAATAGGCAGGACGCTGCCAGTGACCCGCCGGGATCATTTTAGCGCCCAGCTCAAGGTGGCGATAATGCATCGGCGTTCTTTGATAAGGGTCAAATATTCGTCCGGCCAGGTGCGCCAGCTTTTCCGGTGCAAATGGCGGCCGCGCTGTGGTCACCCCGGTTTCAGTCACGCTGCGGTCAGTGGCATTAGCAACTAATCTTGCGGTTGGCAACGCTGAATGGCGGCCTTGCGACGGGCCCATCCCCACAGTTGAAAAACGCTTAACCAACTGAATATCGCGATACCCTAAGCGGGTTGCATTAACAATATCTTTGGCTTGCAAGTCTTCATCGTAATCAACAAAATCTTTGCCTTTCGGGTGGCTGAAAATAGGCCAGTCGTAATTTACTTTTTTATCGCAGTTAACGTCAGCGACCGGTTCAGTGGATAACCCAAGACTATTAAGGGCCTCGGATGCCGCTTTTTCGCCATCTTTTAATACCGCGTCCAGACTATAAATACCGTTAACTGAACCTGCGATATACAAATGCGCCGGTAAACCGGATAAATTAAATTCAGCAGCCGCATCGTCATAACTCAGTTTTGCCCCCGCCTGACATAAAATCTGATAGGCAGGCATAAAACCGGCTGACATACATAATAAATCACAGTCAATGAGTTCAGCTGTGTCAGCGACCTGGCCTTTGCCGGTAATCTGGCGTATATCGACACCCTTGATATGTTTATTGCCTTTTGTCGCCAGCGCTTCGTAAACCGTTGCCCCCTGTTTAATTGAAATCCCTTTTTCAGCAACTGAAGCAAATAAAATCGGGTCTTGCGCCTGGGCGCGCATATCAACAATGGCAGCCACTTCAATGCCCTGTTCGAGTAAATCCAGTGCGGTGTAATAACCTTCGTCATTACCGGTTAAGACCACGGCTTTATTGCCCGGTTTAACCGCATAATGTTTGATTAAGCGAGTGGCCGCACTACACATAATCACGCCGGGTAAGTCGTTATTGCGAAATACCACATGCTGCTCGTAGGCACCTGAAGCGAGAATGCATTCTTTTGCACGTATTTTGTACATGCGTTTGCCCTGAATCACCGGCAGATAGTTGTCAGTAAACCAGGCATTGCAAACCGCATCTGTCATCACTTGAATGTTCGGATGCTCAGTCACTCTGGTTAATAATTCATGGCGCAGCGTTTGCGCTTTTTTACCTTCAATATCAAAACGGTTATAGGTTAATGAACCGCCCAGAATGGTTTGCTCTTCGACCAGTATGACTGTTGCGCCTGCATCTGCCGCTTTCAGCGCTGCAGCCAGCCCGGCCGGGCCTGAGCCAACCACAACCAGGTCAGCAAATAAATATTTTTTATCATAGTATTCGGGTTTAAAGTTTAAATCTAAAACCCCTAAACCGGCTTTATCGCGAATAACGCCTTCCCATTTTTTCCAGGCGCCCAGAGGTTTAAAAAACGACCGGTAATAAAAACCGACTGGCATAAAACGACCAAAATAACCTAACACCGCATCTTTATCGTTTTCCAGCGAACCATTATAGTTTTGCCCGCGCACTTGAATGTCCTGACTGATATTTTGACGATCGGCCAGTACGTTTGGCTCGCCGCCCAACTGAATCAGGGTATTGGCATCTTGCCCGGCCATGGTTAACGGGCCTCTGGGTCTGTGATATTTGAACGAGCGAGACATCAGCCATGACTGATTTGCAATTAAAGCACTGGCGATACTGTCACCGGCGTATCCACTGACAAGCTGGTTTTCAAACTTAAACTGCACAGGTTTATTGCGGTCGATTAATAAGCCCATGGGTTCATTTAAACGCTGAGATGGCTTCATTAGGCACGCTCCTCTTGCTGAGTGGAAAACTCGATGCGGGTATTATAAATTTCGCTTGGGTCATAAGTTTTGATAATTTCATCTGATGCAGTGTGGCGCTCTGCAATAAACCAGTAGCCGGACGGTGCATGCAGCCACCATTCTTTGACAATCTGAATTAAGTTATCGTGATAAAACACATAATCGGCCCAGGCTTTATCGCTACAGGTATTTGGGTCCGGCATGTCTTTTACCTCACCGCCATAAACAAATTCGCTGATATTGCGCGGCCCGTTTAACGGACAAGTTAAAATTTTCATATCTGACCTCCAAATTAGTGGCTTGCTGCCGTTGCGCCCATTTCGTTAACCTGAGCAAATGAGTCAAAGCGGTCCATTGCAAAAGGTTTAATTAAGTCCGGTACCTGACCGCCACTGGCCACCAGTTGCGCCATGGTTTGACCAACAATCGGGGTCGATTTAAAGCCCCAGGTCCCCCAACCTGCATCCAGGTAATAATTGTCGACCGGGCTCAGCCCCATAATCGGGCTATAATCTGAGGTCATATCCGTTAAACCGGCCCACTGACGCATTAAGCGCATATTGGCCATAAACGGGAAAAGCTCGACGGCATTGGCCAATAGGCTTTCTTTTAAATCTAAGGTAGAGCGTGAGTTGTATAAGGGGTAAGGATCTGAGCCGCCGCCAAATACTAATTCACCGCGGCTGGTTTGCTGCACATAACAATGCAAAGACGGCGAGCTGACCAGCGGATTTAAAAAGGGTTTAACCGGCTGAGTGACCATAGCCTGTAGCGGAAAGGTTGATATCGGTAATTTAAATCCGGCTTTTGCTGCCAACAATGAGCTATGTCCGGCAATCGCCTGGACAACACAACCACATTTAATATTGCCGCGGTTGGTTTTAACGCCAACTACTTTGCCGTTTTCAACATCAATGTCTGTCACTTCGGTCAGCTGATGTAACTCAACGCCACGCTGGGTTGCGCCTTTTGCATAACCCCAGGCCACGGCATCGTGGCGTGCGGTGGCACCGTCCATATGCCAGAGCCCGGCCAGTATTGGCATATCTGCCGGGTTCATATTTAAACAAGGCACCAGCTCTTTAATTTGTTGCGGGTCGATGAGTTCAGTGCGCCCGCCAAAATGTTTGTTGATTTCGGCGCGTTGACGAAAACCTCTGACTGCAGCATCTGTATGTGCCAGCGTCAATTGTCCGCGCTCTGAATACATAATATTAAAATCAAATTCATTCGACAGCTGCTGGAATAATTTGACCGATTCGCTATAAAACTTAACCCCTTCATTGGTCAGGTAATTTGAACGAATGACAGCGGTATTCCGGGCCGTATTACCGCCCCCTAAATACCCTTTTTCCAACACGGCAACATTGGTAATGCCATGATATTTTGCCAGATAATAAGCTGTTGCTACGCCATGACCACCCGCCCCGACAATAACCACATCATAGCTTGGCTTGAGTTCACAGGGGGCAGGTAAATCAGCATGTTTTTCAAACGGATAATCTTTATTAAGACCATATTTTAACAGTGAAAAAGGCATTGACCTTGCTCCTTTAATGATGACAGCGCCAACCACTGCTGGCGCCCGGGTTTGGGTTTAGCTGGCTAGCGGTAATTTTGCCTGTTCAATTGCAATGGCAGCGGTTAACGTATTTTTCATCAAACAAGCTATCGTCATAGGGCCGACACCTCCGGGTACCGGTGTGATTGCTTGCGCGATTTTTTCAACTTCGGCAAAATTGACGTCGCCGACCAGTTTGCGTTTACCATCTCGCTCAATTGCATTAATGCCCACATCTATGATGGTGGCACCGGGTTTTACCCAGTCTGCATCCACCATTTCAGGCCGGCCTATGGCTGCAATTAAAATGTCAGCCTGCGAACAAATTTGCTTAATATTCTGGGTACGGGAATGCACAACTGTCACTGTACAATTAGCTTGTAACAGCAATGCCGCCATGGGTTTACCCACTATGTTTGAGCGACCAATGACCACGGCTTTTTTACCGGATAAATCAGGCATCACTTGTTTTAGCATCAGCATGCAACCTAATGGCGTACAGGGGATTAAATTCGCCTGACCACTGGATAAAGCGCCGACATTCATCGGGTGAAAACCATCAACATCCTTAGCCGGATCAATCGCCGCAATAATCTCTTCTTCGTTAAGCCCCTTGGGCAGAGGTAGCTGAACTAAAATGCCGTGTACTTCAGGATCTGTGTTTAATGTCTGGATCAGCGCATTCAATTCCTGCTGACTGCAGTGGGCGCTGAGTTTGTGTTCAATTGAGCGGATGCCCACTTCGCCGGCACGTTTAATCTTGTTACGGACATAAACCTGACTTGCCGGATCTTCACCTACTAAAACCACGGCTAAACAAGGGGTTACCTTATAAGACTCAATAAACTTTTTTACATCGACGGCGACTTCATCAATCACTTGCTGAGCGTTTTGTTTGCCATCAATTAACCTGGCCATTGTAAACTCCTACTTAAATACGACGGTTTTGTTACCGTCTAAAAAGACTCTGTGTTCAACATGCATTTTGACGGCACGCGCCAGCGCAACCGTTTCGGTATCCCGCCCGACAGCCACCAGAGATTGTGGATTAAAAGTATGATCAACCGGTTGTACCGACTGCTCAATAATCGGCCCTTCATCTAAATCAGAGGTAACATAATGGGCCGTTGCTCCAATTAATTTAACCCCGCGATCATAGGCCTGATGGTATGGTTTAGCGCCTTTAAAACCGGGTAAAAATGAGTGATGAATATTGATTGCCTGGCCCACCAGCTGCTTGCATAAATTATTGGATAAAATTTGCATATAGCGTGCAAGAACAACCAGCTCTGAACCGGTTTCTTTAACAATATCTAATAAGGCTTGTTCCTGCTCCGCCTTGTTTTCTTTATTAACCGGCAGGTAAATGAAGCGGATCCCTTCGCGTTCAACCATAGGTCGCAGATCAAGATGGTTTGATACAACCGCGGTTATTTCCATGTTCAGCTCACCTTTATGCAGGCGGTATAAAAGGTCATCTAAACAATGATCAAATTTGCTGACCATAATCACGGTTTTCATCGGCGCTTTGGCATCCACCATTTTCCATTTCATATCAAAGTCGTTGGCGACTTGCGGAAACTGCTCAATTAAGTCGTCCAGGGTTAAGCTGCCGCTTTGCACATGAAACCGGGCACGCATAAATAAATGGCCGCTGTCACAATCGTCAAACTGATTCAGTTCGCTTATATAACAGCCGCGTTCGGCCAAAAATGAACTGACAGCGGCAATAATACCGGCGCCGGCTTTACAATTCGCTTTTAAAATAAATTCGTTGATATCGCTTGGCTTTGTCATAATAAATACTTCCTAATGGCACCTGATTGTCTGTTTTTAGCCGCGTATTGCGGCTTTACAGGCGCGTTAATCCACGCGAGGTGAAAATCACCTCGCGTCTGATTGACACATTGGGGTTAAATCGGTCCGTGGGCTGGTTAGAATTTCTGACCCGGAACCCAGCTGGTTCCCGCTAATGGCACTCTGGCCATGGCGGCAGATTCAACGGTTAACGCCACTAAATCTTCAGGCTCTAAGTTACGTAAATCGTTTTTACCACAGGCTCTGGCTAAGGTTTGCGCTTCCAGTGTTAATACATTCAGGTAATTCGCTAAACGCCGTCCCGCTTCTACCGGGTCGAGACGCTTAGATAATTCAGGGTCCTGAGTTGAAATACCGGCCGGGTCTTTACCTTCCTGGTAGTCATCGTAATAGCCAGCCGCTGAGCCGATTTTCTTAAACTCGTCATCGTATTTAGGATGGTTACAACCTAAAGCAACTAAGGCTGCTGTACCAATGGCAACCGCATCTGCGCCTAAAGCCATACATTTAGCAACATCAGCACCGTTACGAATGCCGCCTGAAACAATCAGCTGTACTTTACGGTGCATACCCATTTCCTGTAGTGCCTGAACCGCTTGCGGAATAGCCGCCAGAGTCGGAATTCCTACATGTTCAATAAATACATCCTGGGTGGCTGCTGTGCCGCCTTGCATACCGTCCACTACAATCACGTCTGCGCCAGCTTTAACCGCTAGTTTGACGTCATAATAAGTTCGGGTTGCGCCAACTTTAATATAGATCGGTACCTGCCAGTCGGTAATTTCACGTAACTCTAAAATTTTAATCGCTAAATCATCCGGGCCGGTCCAGTCCGGGTGACGACATGCAGATCTTTGGTCTACGCCTTTAGGCAAGGTACGCATTTGCGCAATTCGGTCAGTAATTTTTTGACCTAATAACATACCGCCACCGCCGGGTTTTGCGCCCTGGCCTAATACCACTTCAATTGCATCGGCTTTACGTAAGTCGTCCGGGTTCATCCCGTAACGAGACGGTAAATACTGATATACCAGCTTTTTAGACTGACCTCTTTCTTCCGGTGTCATGCCGCCGTCACCGGTTGTCGTTGAAGTGCCCATAATAGAGGCACCGCGGCCTAAAGCTTCTTTGGCGTTAGCTGATAATGCACCAAAACTCATGCCGGCAATGGTCACCGGAATATCCAGCTCAATTGGTTTTTTCGCAAAGCGTGTACCTAAGGTGACTGAGGTATTACACTTTTCACGATAGCCTTCAAGCGGATAACGCGACATGCTGGCGCCTAAAAATAATAAGTCGTCAAAATGCGGTAGTTTACGTTTTGCGCCAAAACCACGGATGTCATAAATACCAGTGTCTGCAGCGCGACGAATTTCATGCATGGTGTTACGGTCAAAGGTCGCCGATTCACGTAAACCTGCAGGTGTTTTAGTATCTTCACTCATAATCTTATCCTCAAACATTCAGCTAATTAGTAGGCAGACGCATTGTCGACTTTAAAGTTGTATAAACCGCGGGCAGATCCATAACGTTTAAACTGAGTGGGATCTTCATCAATACCAGCGCGTTTTAACAAATCGGTTAATTCTGCAAGGTGCTCTGAGCGCATTTCTTTTTCAATGCAATCCGCGCCTAAAGATTTAACCGAACCTTTTACATAAATTTTAACTTCGTAGAGTGAGTCGCCCAGCGCATCGCCTGCATCACCACAAACCACCAGGTTACCGGCTTGTCCCATAAAGCAGCTCATATGACCAACATCGCCTTTAACCACAATATCTACGCCTTTCATTGAAATTCCGCAGCGTGCCCCGGCATTGCCTTCTACCACTAACAAGCCACCATGCGCGGTCGCGCCCGCTGACTGTGAGGCATCGCCTTTGACCCGAACAACACCTGACATCATGTTTTCAGCAACGCCCTGCCCTGCATTACCATGAATGGTGACATTGGCTTTTTGGTTCATCCCGGCGCAGTAATAACCGGCGTGGCCATGAATATCGACTGATAAAGTCTGGTCCAAACCACAGGCAATATTGTGCTGGCCTTTTGGCTCTAAAACGGTCCAGGTTTCTTCTGTACATTGAGCTTTTTGGTCATGTAACGCCTGGTTTAACTCTCTGATGCTGACTTCTGATAAATTAACTGTTTTCATTTTTTGATTCCTCAAACCAGTGATGACTAATCTCGTTCCCAAATGTAAATTTTCTCAGGTTCAGGTTCCCAAACCCGTGCGTTTTCAATACCGGGTAGCGTGCTTAACGCCTGATATTCTGATGCCATAGCAACATAATCATCGGTTTCTGCCATCACCGCCGGTTTGCAGGCGATAGGGTCACGCACAACCGCAAAGCCGTTACGGGTGCCTATCGTAAAGGTGTAAAAGCCATCCAGGGTTTTAAGTGCACTTTGCAATGCCTGAGTTAAGCTGTCGCCTTGCTGTAAACGCCAGGTTAAATAACCGGCTGCCACTTCTGAATCATTTTCGGTAGCAAATACAACGCCTTCGCGTTTAAGCTCTTCGCGCAAACGGTTATGGTTTGATAAGGAACCATTATGAACCAGACACAAGTCTTCGCCGGTTGAGAATGGGTGGCTGCCCTGCATAGTCACCGCAGATTCAGTCGCCATCCGAGTATGACCGATAATATGACTGCCTTTCATACCCGCAAGGTTGAACTTTTTGGTGATTTTTTCCGGTAAACCTACTTCTTTTAAAATTTCAATGGATTTACCGGCACTGAGTACTTTGATATCAGCAGCGTGCGCAGCAAGATAATCAGTCACGCTGGCGGCATCAGCTTTCACCTTAAATACGGCGACATTACTGTTTTGAAACCAGTCAACCTGAGTGTCTAACCCGGCCGCCATTTGGTCAGCCAACTGACCCCAGTCATAATCCATTGACTCATGTAACAAAGTGAACTTAATCGTATCCTGTTCAACTTCATCACCATAGACAGCAAAACCGGCACTGTCCGGGCCACGCTCTGTCATGGCAATTAACATAGGGGTAAATAACTCACCCAATTTGCTTTCTAATGCTTTATTTTTTAAATAAAGACCAACAATTCCACACATAAGTAACCTCTTATCTTACTTAATAAAATTTCATTAAATTGGGTTAGAAAAATTCAGCGTAACGGTTCAGTTCCCAGTCAGAAACATGGCGACTGTAGCTGATCCATTCTTCTCGCTTGATTTTGATAAATTCGCCAACAATTTCTTTGCCCAGACGCTCAGTTAAAATTGAATCAGCTTCCAGTGCATTCAGTGCTTCATTTAAGTTTTGTGGCAGGATATCAATGCCATGCTCTAAGCGTTCAGCTTCACTCATCGCATATAAGTTGATATTTTTGGGTTCGCCCGGCTCAAGTTCACGCTCAACGCCATCTAAACCAGCGGCGATGATAGCGGCGTGCACTAAATATGGGTTACAGCCAGAATCCGGCAAACGGAACTCTAAGCGGCCATAAGGGACTCGCACCATAGCTGAGCGGTTATTATCACCATAGGCGATATAAGCCGGTGCCCAGGTTGAACCAGAAGCTGAGCCACCCACGACTAAACGTTTGTAAGAATTCACTGTCGGTGCCGAGATAGCGCACAGCGCTTTGGCGTGATGCAGCAGGCCTGCGGTAAAGTGATAAGCCATTTTTGACAGCCCCATGCCATTCACATCACTGCTGTCATGGAATAAGTTTTTACCGGCTTCATCAGTAATTGATAAGTGAAAGTGCATGCCGTTGCCGGTTCGGTCAGAAGCCGGTTTGGGCATAAATGAGCAAACCATGCCCAGTTCATTTGCAATTTCACCGGCGGCCATGCGGACAAAGGTAAATTTGTCGGCTGAATCGAGCGCATCACCATAGGTATAGTTAATTTCAAACTGACCGTTGGCATCTTCATGATCGATTTGATAAACATCAAATCCGGTTTGCTGAAGCGACTCCACCAGTTTTTCTAAAAATTCCCGAGAGCGAGATAAACCTTTGTAGTCGTAACAGGGTTTTTCTAATACATCTGTCTCATCAACCGGACCTAGGTTACCGTTTTCATCACGCACAAAGAGAGAGAATTCCGGCTCAAGTCCTGAATTTAAAGTCCAGCCCCGAGCGGCTAATTTGTTTAACTGACGCTTTAAAACAACACGGCTGTCGTACGGATACGGCTGTTCGTTGACATAACCATCGCATACAATACGTGCATAACCCGGCTGCCATGGTACTATGGATAAAGTATCTAAATCACCACGTGCCATAAAGTCTGGCCCATGTGGCTGCATGCCTAAACCCGAGACTGCAAACCCGGCAAAACCTGCCCCTTTATTGACCACATCCATCAGGCAATTTGCTGGCACAGATTTGGTTTTAGCTACGCCGTGAATATCTACAAATTGGGCCAGAATATAATTGATTTGATTCTCACCGATAAACTTATCTATGTCAGTTGGCATTTCTCTCTCTCCATCTCGTTTTAATTAAACTAATATGAATTAATTATTCTTATGAGGAAAATTAATTTACTTTAGAGAAAGCATGGAGCGTGCCAATATATTTCTTTATAGGAATATTTTATTCTTAATGGTATAAGTCCTTGTTTATAATGAACTAGTAATAATATTTTCTTTGTGAGAATATAATGTGACACTTCTTTTACTAAAAAAGCATTATTTAACAACGCACAAGAAGATAGCAGCACGCACTATATGAGGGCACCAATATGGAAGATAGCAATAATCAGAGATTCGATCTGGACCAGTATATAGGAATGAAGGTTAAAAAAGCCCGTACTGAAGAAGGCTTAAAGTTAGTTGATGTTGCCCGGATTTCAGGTATCAGTCAGGGCATGATCAGTAAAATAGAAAATGCTCAGGTTTCAACCAGCTTAGATACACTTAGCCGGCTGTGTTCGGTATTAGGTTTATCTATGTCAAAACTGTTTAATGACTATGATAAACCCGAAGGCAATGTGCAGTTTACCAAAGCAGGTGAAGGTCTGGAGGTCGTCAGGCGCGGCACAGATAAGGGCCATAACTATCAATTGCTGACCTATAAAAGAGGTGGTAAAACCACATTTGAGCCTTTTTTAATTACCATGGATGATTTGTCGGAAGTATTCCCGACTTTTTCACACCCGGGTGAGGAATTTATTTTTTTACTCAAAGGCAAACTCATCTACCGTCATGGTAACCATTTGTATGAAATGGAAGCCGGTGACAGCTTAACCTTTGATGCCGAAGTGCCGCACGGGCCTGAGCAACTGATTGAAGTTCCACTTCAGTTATTATCGATTATTCATTATGTAGATGAATAATCGATAAAGGGGTTCGAAAATTTAGCTGGCAAATAATATTTTACCAGCTAGGAGAATGAATAACACACCTGACACTTTATCAAGCAAGCCAGCTTTGTTTTGCAAAAAGGCAATGACCTTGGGCCTGGATAAAATAAATGCAATTAGGGTAAACCAAAGCCCGTCGATTAGCATAGGCGTCAGTACCAGCAAGGTTTGTTCATTCAGGCCTTTTGTCGTTGCCACAAACTGGCTGAATAAAGCGATAAAAAACAGCGTAATTTTTGGATTTAAAATAGAAATTAAAAAACCATCTTTAGCTGAATGCCAGAGTGTTGCCGTATCACCCGACAATAAACTTTGCTGTATTGCGCCTTTTGCAAGCAAAGCTTTAACCCCTAAGTAAGCTAAATATACACCACCGGCATAGGTAATGAGCTCAAACACCAGAGGCAATTGCTGCATTAATACAGCTAATCCAGTGACCGCGAGCAGAGCATATCCGCCGATAACCAAGGCATGTGACCAGGCTGCCACTACCCCATTTAATCGTCCGCCTGCCAGCGTATTTTTGCTGACCACCAGCAAGCTCGGGCCGGGTGTCATGGCGCCTAACAGACAGACACTGATTAACGTAAAATAAACTGAAATACTCATAAGCCCTCCGTGAAAAGGATATTTTACAGACAGACTCATCATGAAATGAAATTGTACTTTATCATGAAGGGTATGATTAAAAATCATACCCTTATTTTTTACTCGCTTAAATCGCCTCTTTATTCGGGATGAATAGAATGCTGGCTGGCTAATAACGTCAGCCGGATTTGCTCTCTGGCCCATTTATGCGCCGGGTCATTATCCAGTTTAGGGTGCCAGATCAACCAATAGTTATTGCATTCCATGGCAAACGGCAATGGCCGGTAAACAATTGGCCAGTATTCAGATAAGTGACGCGCAATATGCTCAGGGATCACAATCAAATAATCGGTTGTCTGCAGTTGGCTCATGGCGGCGGTAAAAAACGGCACTTGCAGCATCACCCGGCGCTGGTGTTTAAGCGATTTAAGTTTAGTGTCTATATTGGAATCTTTATCTGCCCCGCCGGTAATTTTAATATGCGGATAGCCAACAAAATCTTTCACTGTCAGTGTCTTTTGACGGGCTAACGGGTGTGTTTCAGACATCACTACAACTGAGTTATCCTGTCCGATATAAAGGCTGGAAACACCTGTTGGCTGCGCCGGTAAAATGGTAGAGGCAATATCAATATCCAGCTCATGCAGCTTATCCATATAATCGGGTTGCCATAACCTAAAGGTAACTTTTAACTTGGGCGCTTGCTGGCTGAGCCGCTGACAAATATCCGGCAAAACATATTGGGCAATATAGTCGCTGGATGAGATCACCAGCTCACTCTGCCAGTTTTCAGGTTCAAAATGCGCATCTTCCAGAATATGCTCAAACTCGTTAAATAAAGCGTCTAACTTATTTTTGAGCAACTGAGCTTTGGGCGTCAGGACCAGTTGATTGCCCTGGCGAACCAATAATTCGTCTGCGCACAATGCTCTTAGCTGTGCCAGTTGCCGGCTCACCGCAGACTGGGTCAGATACAGGCGTTTAGCGGCGCGGCTGACATGAGCTTCGTGCAACAGAACCTGTAGTGTGCGCAATAAATTTAAATTGGTATTAGGTAGCATTATCGGTTAGCTGTCGCTTTAATTTAACTCGCATTGGCCACATCATGCCTTTATCATCGTGGTAATCAATGACAACTAAACTGACAAAACTCGCCGCCCGATAGCTGCGAATTGGCATCACAAATTCAATGTCAGATATTGTCCCCTGTAACTGCTTTGCATCCAGGTTTATTTCAACAGGCTTAGTTTCTTCAAATGTATCCAGGTATTTTCCGTTCTCCAATTTAACTCTGGCCAATAGCCGAATACGATTTAAATTAGCCGATTTAACCTGATTAAATTCGGCATCCGGCAAAAGGCGAATGTTCACATTGGTAAGTGAAATGATTGCGTATCTATCTGTCAGTGTGCGCTCGATTTCGCCATTAAAAGCAAGGCTGCCATACTCGGTATCAATTTTAAGGGTTTGAACATCCGGCTGAGACGCCCCAGCCTGTTCAACCTGAGTAGACGGGCCAGCCACCTGCTCAGCGGGTTGCCGGGTATTTTGAGTTGAACTACAAGCGCTAAGCCCAATCACTAAACTGGCCACGATTGCCTTTTTTATAGAATTCATATTATTCGCATCCGTTTCAATTAAGACTGTTACACATCCACTTTGTAATTAAGATCGCTGACTTCATCACCTGTCATCCCACGAAATCCCCATTGATAAGCCGCCTGTTCTTTTATTGTAATTTCAATATCTACCGGCTTAATATTGAGCTGGGTTTCTATGGCTGAAAATAAAGCTTTGATTAGCGCTTTTTGCGTTGCCGGTTTACGCCCGACCATCATATTAATTTCAATAACAGTATAGTCATCCGAGCGTCCACCCGGATAATAAAAGTCGGCTTTATCCAGCGCAATAAAACGATGTGCTCTTTTGTCTTCGGGCAGGCCCAGGGTAGCTTGCATGCATTGATGAATAATATCAGACAAGCGCGCTTTAATCGGGTTTAAATTGTCCTTAATGCCATAAATAACAATCATTTGAAAATCTCCTTAACTGGCCAGACAATCTACCATTAATTTAGACTTTGTTAAATATGCAATACCTGCATATACTGGGCAACCTGAACCTGCATTGATGTATGCTGGCGCAGATAATCTCGCTGTGCTTCAAGCGATTCAGGTTCTCCATGAACCAGGTAAACCTGACATTTTTTACCAATGGCGGATTGATTGAGCCACTGATAAATATCGATATAATCAGCATGCCCGGAAAATCCTTCTAATACCTCAATATTGGCTTTTACCGGTAACCAGGCACCGTGTATTTTAACTGTATCCGTACCGTTTAACATTTTGGCTCCGCGCGTACCACCGGCCTGATAGCCGGTAAACAATATCCTTGTTTTTGGATTACTAATCAGTCGTTTAAAATGATGTAATATTCGCCCGCCATTCGCCATACCGCTGCCAGCTATAATAATGTGCGGGTAAACCAAATCCGCTAAGGCTTTTGATTCATCGACTGTTCTTGTGTAGGTAATGCGCTGTCCCATTCGCTGACACTGCTGATGGGTTAACCTGTGCTGATTATCATAATTGTAATAGATATCAGAAACATCAATGGCCATAGGACTATCTAAGTAGATAGGTATTTCAGGAATATCGCCGCGATCCATTAATTCTGACAGAATATGCTGCAATGCCTGAGCACGCCCAACCGCAAATGAGGGTATTAATAAATGGCCGCCCTGCTTCACCGTTGCATTCACAATATTTTTTAATTGCTCGAACGGATCTTCTGACTCATGACGCCGATTCCCGTAAGTCGATTCTAATAACAAATAATCCAGTTTTGGCAGTGGTTTTGGTGGTCTCATCAGAATATCATCGGGCCGCCCGACATCACCTGAAAACCCAATTTGTTTACCTTCTGCCTGCATAATAATGCTGGCGGCCCCTAAAATATGACCGGCTGGCTGCAAGTAAAACTGAATATCACCCACCGCAGCAGACTCATTAAACTCCAGGGTCTGAAATAATTTCATACACGCCTGAGCCTCTGCTTTGGTATAAAGTGGCTCAGGGTACTCATGCTTACCAATTTTATGCCTGCCAAAATATTTTGCGTCTTCTTCCTGAATATGGCCACTGTCTGCCAACAAAATCTGGCATAAAGCTTTAGTCGCATAATGGGTGAAAACAGGTCCGGTAAAACCTTGTTTATACAATACAGGAATATACCCGGAATGATCTAAATGGGCATGCGTTAGAATGACAGCATCTAAATGTTGTACATCCAGCGGAAGTAGCTGTCGGTTGCGCTCCCTCAGCCATTTGTAGCCCTGAAAAAGTCCACAATCAACCAACACCCGGGTCTGAGCTGTTTCAACCAAAAACTTTGAACCCGTAACGGTTTCAGTGCCACCTAAAAATGTAATTTTCATATCTAAACCCCTTTCAAAGCATTTATCTCATTTAAAATGGGCGGTATTAATAACTCACTGACATCTATCCGGTTAGATTCATGTACTATGGTATTGCAGGTTATCAAAGGTTGAACACCGGATTTTAATAGCCTGTTGTCGCAATCATCCGCAAAAATACCATGAACAACAATACAACCAATGTTTGAAAAGCCAGCTGCTTGCAGCGCTAAAACGCACTTTAATACGGTATGCCCGGATGAGATCACATCGTCAATGATAAAAACGGATTTACCCGCATGCCCGCTCAAATCCGGCAAGTTAATCTCTACATCCCGATCGCCTTTGCGACATTTATTGCCAATAACATAATCATGCCCGCTGTAGCGTGCAATTTCACAAACCCATTGCTCACTCTCTGAATCAGGCCCCACCAGTAATAAGTTAGCTTTGGGCTTTAGCCAATTCGCCAATAGCGGCGCGCAAGGAATCGCTTGACTGGGTACCCGATAAATTTCATTTAAGTCGTGATATCTATGCAGATGGGGATCAAATGTAACTAACCAATCTATATGAGTCGAGAGATCAGCTGCAAAAATTCTCGATGATACAGCCTCTCCTGTGTTAAAGCGTTTATCCTGGCGCATATATGGCAGATAAGGTGCGACCAAACCCACTGACAATGCCCCCAAGTCTTTTAAAGTTTCGGTTAAAAAAACGAGCGACAAATATTTATTATTCAGAAAACTCAGGTTTGCAATCACAATGCAATGCAGCCCGCGCACATCCGTCATCACTCTAAGATAGGCTTCGCCATCCGGAAATTGCCTTTGATTTATCTGCCCTTTAGTGCAAGAAAGGCGTTTAGCCACTTGGTTGGTTAATGCATCTGTCTCTAGCGAAAACAACATGATCTCTTCATTAAAATTTGCCATTGTCATTCCCGCTTAACAGAAAAAATATCTGCATTATCTGCATAATAGCCAAGCGCATAGTCCAGCTCACCCTGACTATCACTTAACAAGGTAAATAAAGGCTGGCCTGCGTAGATTCTATCACCGGTATTTGCGTGTAATCGTAATCCAGCCCCCGGGCTCAAAGGAGCGCCGGCCAGTTTTGCCAAACGCGCTAAACGACGGTTATCTACCGCACTAATCAAACCTGAGTATTTTGCCACCTGCACGCAGCTGAACCTGGCATAAGATAGGGTTTTGATGCCGCCTTGCGCAATTAAAATACGTTTAAATTGTTGATATGCTTTCCCTGTGTCTAATAACAATTCAGCTTTTTCTAAACCTTGTTCAATACCACAATTTTCAGCCATATCCAGCAGGTGAGCTGATAACAACAAAGCTCTTTGTCTTAGATCCTGCGGCGCGGTTTCGTTGCACTGCAATACGGTTAAAACATCGCGGGCTTCTTCTACCGGTCCTATACCATGGCCTATGGGTTTGCTGCCATCTGTCACCACACAACGAATATGCACTCCACATGCATCTCCTACGTCAGTAAATAAATGAATCAGTCGGTTAGCCTGAGCTTGCGAGCGAACTTTTGCAGTCGGTCCGACCGGAATATCAATCAGAATATGTTTGGAACCAGCCGCTATTTTTTTTGATAAAACTGAGGCAATTAGCTGACCTTCACTGTCCAGGTCCAAGGCTTTTTCAATGCGAATCAATAAATCATCGGCTGGGCTTAAATTAACGGCAGCGCCCCATGCCAGACAGGCATTAGTATCCTGCACCACCTGCTGCATATCCCGCAAAGATAAATCAACATGTGTCAGCGTATCCATAGTATCAGCAGTCCCCGCCGGTGAAGTAATCGCTCTGGATGACGTTTTGGGCATAATATGGCCAGCGGCACTGACAATAGAGACGACCAGAGGCGACGTCCGGTTCCCCGGTAATCCACCTATGCAATGTTTATCAAATACAGGTTTTTGTGCCGACCAGGTTAAGCGCTCACCTACATTAACCATAGCCATGGTTAAACCGATAATCTCATCTTTATTTAGATGATTCCCGGCACATACGCTCAAAAAACAAGCGACTTCAATATCACTGTATCTGTGCTCACAGATATCACTGATGATATTGTTTAAATCATCCTTGGTTAACTTATGCTTAAACATTTTTTTGCGCACAGCACTGATAGATTTAACAACAGCAGGATGTTGCAAGCTAACCAGATCGCCCGGTAAGACTTGCAACTGCTGCAAAGCAATTTTTGATAAACCAATATGGTATTTTGGCAGGACATGACAATCGACCACATTCAAGGTCGCGATGACTTTACAATTGGGGGTCTTTACTAAAATTCGGGAGTTAGCACTAAAGCCTTCGGCCCGGCAAATATAAGAATCTTCACGCAGGTAAGCAATAGGCTCATTATGAGTACTGATACCAATATCAACAACTTTAAGTTGATTCACCTGTGAATGTTTTGAATCAGATTCCACCTTTGGCCCGCCTTATTTTACATCTGCCAGCTGTTGGCGTCAGATATGCTTTATTTATATAACTATAGAACAAGGTTCGGGATTAAGATAAATTAGACTAATATTAAGACCAGAAAACCGAACTGGTATTATGGATAAATTCAAATATTAAATTTTGATTTAGAAAGTAAAAATTCAGGGAATGAAGAATGGCTAGAACTTACAACCTCGATTTTACAATTCGACCGGCAAATAATTCAGATATAAAACCCATTGCCCAGATTCATCTTGAATCATGGCAACAGGCTTACAAAAATCTGATGCCACAGGGGTATATTGATTCATATACAATAGAAAAACTAATCCAGCTTTGGACAAATATCATTGAACGAAACTTGGCTGATGTATTAGTCGCTCAGCAACAAACCGAATTAATTGGTTTTATTTGTTTTGGTCAAACGAAAAAATTAAAAACTACTCAAACCTACGAAATCAGTTCTATCTATTTAAAACCTGAGTATTGGGGTATGGGAATTGGCAAAGCTCTGTACCATGAATGTGAGAAAATAGTAAATGAATACAATGCTGAACAAATTAGTTTATGGGCTTTGCATAGTAATGAAAATGCGCTCGCCTTTTATAAAAAGCTCGGCTTTATACCCAGTGGCGCATTACATCACGAGTATACTGAAGATGGTATATTAAGTGATATAAAACTCGTTAAGCCGCTTAGGCGTAAATCAATATAGATTGATTAGGATTAATCCGGCAATAATTCAAACTCAGCCATTTGCCTAATTTTACCGTTCACTAAAACTTCGATTTTATGTATACCCGGATAATATTTTCTTGTCGTAACCGGCTTAAAAGAATGGGCTTTGTTTAATACCGAAGATTCATTTGGCGCTAACTTGATATTTTTTAATTTAAAAACCTTACCGTTTTGTTTACCGTTAGCGCGCATAAAATACAGCTTATAATCGACAACAATATGCTGACTGTAATCCGTTAACGATGTAATTTCAAAATTGAAATTAACTGACTCGCCAAAACTGATTTTTTGTTTATCAAGCTTAAGTTGGGTTAACTCAACTGCCGGGTTTTCAGTAAATCCAAGTAGCTTAAAAGCTTGCGTATGGCCCGACTTAATCAGTCCTCTGCAAGCATGTTTAATCAGCCATTGTGTATTAACGTCTGCAGTTTGATGCCAGTCAGCGCAAATAGCCATGACCAAATCAGCATTGTGTTTGGCTATATCATTCAGGTGATTTGCCACAGAGCGGCGCACATATAAACTGGGATCGGCTTTTAAAGCCGTCAATAAATGGATATTAGGTATCGGGTCTTTGACAAACTCGGTCAGTCGAATTCCCCAAGGTAAAAGCGGTCGGGTTCCTTCAGATACCAGACGGCGAACATGCTCATCTTCATCTTTTACCCAAGCTGAAAAATATTCAAAACAAAGCGACTGATGCTGTTGAATAAATGGCCGAATGGCAAATTCCGCGCTGAAAAGTGGTGTCAGTCTTTTAAGCAAATTAAGAGAAATTTCCGGATACTCAAGCCCATAAATACTGGCATAGTCAATAATCGGCCAGGCCGCAAACATAGGGTGAGGCGTTTGCTGGTAATGAGCTGAAAACCGATGCCAGACATCCGGAACTTGCATCAGTATTTCGGCCGCCTGACAAAAATCAGCAGGCAGGCATTGATTGAGCGCACCTATAAACTGAGCCACTCTGTCTTTAAGTTCCAGTGTCTCTATGCCATCAAGCGCCAGAGTTTCAAATTTCTGTTGATCAAATTCCGTAATCAGAGCAAAGGTTTGTATAATTCTGTCACAGGCTGGCTGAGCTAACCCATTTTTCATTGCTTGCATTTAATCCCCTTGTAAACGCTACACCAGAGCCTTATACCAGAGCGCTACCCCGGCTAAAATTGTCATTACTTCAAATGCACGTTTAACCAGTTTATTGCCTTTGGCAATCACTAAATGGGCACCTAAATATCCGCCAATTAATGAGCCTAAAATTAATGCTGGCAACCAGTCCCATTTTATTTCAGTGAGCATAGCTAAAGTTGCTGCGCCCATGCCATTCCATAAAATTCCGACCATGATTAATGTATAAGATACCGCGCGGCCATAGCTCATGCCAAACCAGTGAATTAACCACATAGTGACAAATAAACCTGTACCCGAAGTAAGTGAACCATTGAGCACAGCAATAATAAATAAGCCAAAACCACCAATCAGATAACCGGATTTAGTTTGATGTTTAGGGGTATCATCTATGCCTAAATTCGGCTTTAAAATCGAATAAACACCCAGCGCTATAGTTAAACTGCCCAGCGCAGCCATCGCAATAGCGGGCGGGATATTTAAAATAATATTTGCTCCAAGCACAACACCGGGAATTGCGCTTAATATGAGCGTTAATATGAGTGCCCATTCAAACTGGCCATGTTTTAGATGTTTAACCGATGCGCCTAAACCCAATGCCACAGAAGCAATCTTGTGTGTACCAAGTGCAATTGAAAAAGGTAGACCTAAAAAAATGAGGGCCGGCAATTGCAGCAAACCCGCACCACCACCGGCTAATGAAGATAATGTATTGGCAAAAAGGCTAACAAAAAACAATAAGATTTGGTCAAACATGATTAACCCTTTTACCCCATTCGGTATTAACAAAAATGCCGCTTAAAAGCGGCATTTGGTTTTTTGAGACTCAGTTTAAACTGATCAGTATGGTATTAACCGAAATTGATTCTGGTTAATGTCCGTTTACAGATAAGCTTTAACTAAAGTTGTGAATCTCTAAGCTTGAACTTTGATTCGCATTGGCTTGCTCTTTAGAGGAGTCATTGCGCAGCGCATCAAGGTGATCTAAATAAGCCTGATCTACGTCTTTGGTAATATATTCACCATTAAAGACTGAACTTTCAAATTGTTTAATAGTTGGATTACCTTCCTGCACTGCGGCAATTAAATCAGATAAATCCTGGAAAATTAAACCATCCGCTTTAATTAACTGGCAAATTTCGTCTACTTCACGACCATAAGCAATTAATTCATTAGCACTTGGCATATCAATACCATAAACATTCGGGAACCGAATTTCAGGTGCAGCAGAAGCAAAATAAACATTTTTTGCACCCGCTTCTCGCGCCATTTCAATAATTTGCTCTGAAGTTGTACCACGAACAACTGAGTCGTCTACTAACAATACGTTTTTGCCTTCAAACTCAGAAGAAATCGCATTGAGTTTACGACGAACTGATTTACGTCTTTGTTGCTGTCCCGGCATAATAAAGGTACGACCAATATAGCGGTTTTTAACAAAGCCCTGACGGTAAGGAATATCTAAAGTGCTGGCGATTTCAACTGCAATATCACAGCTGGTTTCAGGGATTGGAATGACGACATCAATATCAAGTTCATTCCAGACACGCTTAATTTTTTCACCCAGCTTTTTACCCATACGTACACGTGTTGCATAAACTGAAACATCGTCAATAGTTGAGTCTGGTCGGGCGAAATAAACATATTCAAATAAACAAGGCACTAATTCAGGATTTTGAGCACATTGTTTAGTAAATAACTCGCCTTCTTTAGTGATATAAATGGCTTCACCGGGCGCCACATCACGAACAAACTCAAAGCCAACTGCATCAATTGCAACACTTTCAGAAGCCACCATGTATTCAGTTCCGGCATCGGTTACCCGACGGCCTAAAACTAGCGGACGAATGCCATAAACATCGCGAAATGCAACTATACCAAACCCAACAATTGAGGCCACTACAGCGTATGCACCGCGTGCTTTAGTATGAAGTTTTGAAACCGCGTTAAAGATATCTTCAGGTCTTAAATCCCATGCATTTGCTTCACATAACTCGTGTGCAAACCAGTTCATTAATAATTCGGAATCAGAGGATGTATTAACATGACGTCTGGCTTCCTGCTTTAACATCTCTTTTAACTCATCCGCATTGGTCAGGTTGCCATTATGCGCTAATGCAATACCGTATGGTGAGTTAGTGTAAAAAGGCTGAGCTTCTGCTGAGGTTGATGTCCCTGCAGTTGGATATCGAACATGGCCAATACCCCAATTACCCGCCAATCTTTCCATGTGTTTTTGTTCAAACACATCTTTAACCAATCCATTGGCCTTTCTCAGTTTAAACATACCGTTATTAATGGTCATGATTCCGGCTGCGTCTTGTCCACGATGCTGAAGCACTGTCAACGCATCGTATAAAGCTTGATTAACCGGAGAATGAGCAACTATGCCAACAACACCGCACATGGATTATCTACCTCTTATACAGGTTTAATATCTTTAAGAAAGCTGGATGTATTTTTCATGTATTCAAAAAACCATTCAATCACAATCTTAAACTCAGGAATTAGAATCGAATCGCCCCACCACTGTGCGCTAGCTGCAGGAGTGAATGCGTCCATAAAGAATAGTATCGCTGCTACAATTAAGACACCTCTTAGTGCGCCAAAGGCTAACCCCAAGACTCTGTCTGTACCGGAAAGGCCCGTCTTTTGTACCAACTGAGAAATTAAATAATTAGCAATCGAACCCAGTATGATGGTGACTAAAAATAGTACCGCAATGGCCGCTGCATTGCGTAACATCACATCTTCAATATTGGTAAGAAAAGTCGCAAAGTCCAGGTAAAAGGTACTCGCGATAAAAAATGCAGCAATCCATACCACCAGAGACATAGCTTCGCGAACAAAGCCTCTCACTAAACTGACCAGTGTTGAAATACTGATCAAACCAATAATCGCGTAATCGATCCAGACCATATCAATCTTCATGCTAAAATATGCGGGCGAATTCTACCAGATCCCCATACCAGAATGCCAATCATTATTGCGCTGGTTGGTAATTTACTAACTTGCCTTTCAGGTTAGTCAGTGCTTTTAAGGCTGGTAACATGTCTTTTAACTTACTTTGGTCTAATTCAGGACCAATAAATACTTTGGTGAGTTCACCATTAGACGTTTTGACCGGTTTGGTAAAAACGACATAACCCTCACGCTTTAGTTTATCAACCAGGTTTTCAACATTCTTTTTATTGCCAAAGCTACCCAATTGAATCGCCCAGGCATTTTGCTTAAATTGAGTCGTTTGGCCTTTTTCAACTGGTGATGGCTGCTCTGCTTTTTCTGCTTGCGCTTGAGCCGGTTTATCTTCAATCAAGTCTGCTTGATTAGGGGGGATTTGCTGATTATCTTCCAGCAAATGATCCATTGGCTGATCATCCACCACTTCGGCTTCTGCCTGGCTCATTTGTTGATTAAATTCCTGCTCCGGAAAATCCGGTGAGATGGGAATGGCTTTGACCTTAGGTTTATTGGGAATGGTTTCAAACTGATCAGAATATTCACTTTTTTTGCCGTCTAATAAATCCGGTAAAAAAATCACTATCAGTGCAATAAAAACAATACTGCCCACTAACCGATTTTGAAAGGTACTTGCCATTAAATTAATCCATCAAAATATCTGTGATTACCCAAAATGAGCCAAATGCAACAATTAAGTCATCAGCCTGAGCATACGCCTGAGCAGCTTCATAAGCCTGTTTTATTGACTCAAAACACTGAATTTGAGTTGATTCGGCAAAATATTGTTTCAGATCAGATGCTGTTGCACCTCGTACCTGATTAATATCAGCCAAATACCAAATATCAAAACTATCTTTGATGCAATCTACCACAGTTTCAATATCTTTATCTTTTAACATGCCAAATACAGCAATCTTTTTACCAATACAGTCTATTTGCTCAACTTTTTCACGCATAAACCGAATCGATTCTGGATTATGTGCAACATCAATAAAAATATCAGGACTGCTCGCCAGTTTCTGCCAGCGTCCGGCTAATTGAAACTTTTTAAAACAGGCTTCAACAAGTTCAGGTTTTAATGAAATATTGAGCTGCTCAAGTGCAGCTAAAACGGTACTGGCATTTTGCAGTGGCATATTCGGCTTAGTATAGCCATTATATTGGACAGCTTTACCCTGCCAGGACCAAGTATTGGCTTGGGTTTGATATGAAAAATCCCTATCTTGCCAAACAATATCAACCTGTTTTTGAGCAACTTGCTGCTTAACTGAATCCGGTGGATTAAAATCACCACAAACCGCTTTACCGTTTGCCCGGAAAATACCCGCTTTTTCAAAGCCAATCACTTCACGGTTTGTCCCCAACCAGTCCTGATGATCAAGATCAATTGTGGTAATCACGGATAAGTCAGGTTCAACCACATTGGTTGCGTCTAATCGCCCACCTAAGCCAACTTCAAGCAGAATAAAATCAGGTGACTGGCTGGCAAGTAGATAAATAGCCGCCAAAGTGCCAAATTCAAAATAGGTAAGCTGAGTTTGTCCCCGTGCCTTCTCTACCGCAGCAAAAGCCTGACAATGCAGAGTTTCAGTTAACCACCGCCCTTCCAGCGTCACTCTCTCACGGTAATCGCTAATATGAGGTGAATTATAGCAGCCCACTGTATAACCATGCTCGGTAAGCAGTTGCTGCATTAAATGACAACTGGTGCCTTTGCCATTGGTGCCGCCGATTAAAACGATTTTTGTATTTTGGAAATTTAGGGAGAGTTGGCTAAACACAGCTTGAACCCGCTCCAGTCCAAGTTCAATATCTTTTGGATGGAGCGACTCTAGATGAGCTAACCAATCAGGCAGATTATTAAAATCTGCCAGGGCTGGAGTTGACGCCATTAAATCTGCTCAATTGAAGGAAGTTTCATTAATTTAGTAATCAGGCGCGCTAATGTATTACGCATTTCGCGGCGATCGACAATCATATCGATAGCCCCTTTTTTCAATAAGAATTCACTTCGCTGGAATCCTTCAGGCAACTTTTCACGCACTGTCTGTTCAATCACGCGAGGGCCAGCAAAGCCAATTAATGCTTTTGGCTCAGCCACGTTGACATCCCCGAGCATTGCAAAACTGGCTGATACACCGCCCATAGTCGGATCAGTTAATACAGAAATATAAGGCAAGCCTTTTTCCTGCATTTTGGCTAAACCAGCACTGGTTTTTGCCATTTGCATTAATGACATTAAAGCTTCCTGCATACGTGCGCCGCCCGATGCTGAAAAACAAATTAATGGCAGATCGTGCTCAAGGCAAGTTTCAACCGCTTTAATAAAACGAGCCCCCACAACTGAGCCCATTGAACCGCCCATAAATGAGAATTCAAATGCAACAGCAACAACAGGAACCCCTTTAACCGCGCCGCGCATCGCAATTAATGCGTCTTTTTCACCTGTACTTTTCTGAGCCGCTGAAATTCTGTCTTTATATTTTTTAGAATCTTTAAACTTGAGTTTATCCTGTGGCTCCAAGTCGGCGCCTAGTTCAGTTCGGCTCTCTGTATCTAAGAAAGCGTCTAAGCGAGCTCGACCAGAAATTCGCATATGATGCGAACACTTAGGACATACATTTTGCTGTTGCTCTACTTCTGCACGATATAAAACAGACTGACAGTCAGCACATTTAACCCAAACACCTTCTGGTACATTGCTTTTTTTGCTTGAGTTTGTTTTAGGTAATATTTTTTCGATCCAACTCATTGATAATCTCGGGATAGTATTTCTAAAAGAAAAATTTGTTTATACAAAAAAATCGATAAACCCTTAATGGCGCACATTAAATCATAAACTGAGACATATTTTAACTAAAACATGCAATAGCTTGTGATGTTTTACCCTATGAACTGAGGCATTAATTAACCTCAACTGTCTATAAGAATAGATGAAATTAATTATAACAGCTGACTGAAAATTATCCCTACATCAACATAATGCTAAATTAACTCATATTCCTTGTCGCTATAGGTTAGTTATAGAGTCTCAGGTAAAAATACCGGCCCCATAACGCCTTGGGGAATTCCCCACTTTTCGGGGTAAAAAACTCGGACCAGATAAAGGCCGTTAGGTTTGGCAGTCGCTGCTGCTAAGGTTCTGTCTTTTGCTTCTAATAAAGTCTGAATCCAGTTTACCGGCTGCTCTCCTTTACCAATTTCCATCAATGAACCAGCAATATTCCTCACCATATGGTGCAAAAATGCATTCGCGGTGACATCAATCACTATATACAGTCCCACGCGGGTAACCGATATTTGATGTATGTTTCTAAACGGTGTATTTGACTGGCAATGTGCTGCTCTGAATGAAGTAAAATCCTGTTCACCAATAAGCGCCTGAGCAGCCTGATGCATTTTGTCTGCATCTAAGTCATGGTAACAATGGGTAATGCCTTTTGGTAATATGGCCGGTCTTAATGGATGATTATAAATGACATAACGATAACGGCGCGCGGTTGCTGAGTATCTGGCGTCAAATTCCGGATCAACTTCGCTAGCCCATTTAACTGCGATATCTCCCGGTAAATTTGCATTAACGCCCATAGTTAAAGCTTTCATTTCTCGCTTAACATCAGTTTCAAAATGAACCACCTGAGCAGTGGCATGTACACCAGAGTCAGTGCGCCCGGCACACGTTACAACTATAGGTTCATTAATAACTCGGGAAAGCGCTTCTTCCAAAGCCTGTTGTACACTGGGCACATTTTGTTGCCTTTGCCAGCCGGAATACGCTGCACCGTCGTATTCAATTCCTAACGCAAATTTCATATCACAACCATTAAAATAAAAGTCGCGGTATTATACCCAAGTCACTTTGATATGCTAGCTTGGGTATTATATGGCGTTGGTGGCAATTAAAGTTTTTTCAGCTGTATATTCCTGAATTCAGTTGGATGAGATTCGGCCTGAAGTGCAATATAGCCCTGCTCGATAATTAAATTGCTTTTTCCCTGAGCTTCAGCAGCATTCGTTTCATATTGTGGTTTTTCATATTCAAATACAATTTCACCATTGATTTTATGAATGATTTTTTCACCACCATGCACCTCAACTTCAGCTTGCACCCATTCATTAACGGGCAAAGCCGGGCCGGTAGAATTAATACAATGATCGGTTACTAATTTTCCGTTGATTACAACATTAGTCGCCGGCGTGCAAATATTGCCAGTCGTTCTCGGTTGACTATCGTCATATGCCCCCAGTAGCTGGACTTCAACCGAGCGAGGAAAATCCTGCTCCAGAGCCATGCTTTCTGGTGACTGACTATGTAACATAATCCCGTTATTGCGAAACGCCCAGCCTTCCCCGCCGTTAACTTGCTCACCGACAAACCTATATTCAAACTTGACGATATAATTGGAGAAAGGTTGTTGATAAAAAATATGGCCAAATTTATTATCAAAACTCTGATAGTTTTCGTAGGTAGCGACTAATTTACCGTCTTTAGCTTGAAACGTATCCAGATAATTATCACCCAGTGCATGACCTTTTATTTTAACTTTCCAGCCCGTTAAATCTTTACCATTAAATAAACTGATCCATTTTTCAGCAGGCTGAGTTTGCGGTGAGTCTGCAGAAACGACTTCCTTTTTCTCGCCACATCCTGACAAACCACCAGCGATAACCACTGTACAGGCAGCCGCTGCCATAAACCTTGTAACCTTATTTAACTTCATTATTATTTCCATGCATTAGTAAAACCTGACTTGATTATGCATTTTATTAACAAATAAACAACCATTTAACACGATTAACTAACCTCAACTGTGTATCAGAATAATTGAAGTAAAATCGAACTCTCATTTTCTAAACCTAGCCACAATCTTGTTTATTTTGCGTTCTAATGTCGATAATTTTTCGTCTATCAAGGCCTTTTTGTGTACCTAATAGCGCACTATTAGAAAGAAAAATAACGCTCAGAGGCGGACAAATAGACTCGTTGGGCAATTTTTATTATATGCAGCTGAGGTTAACTAACCTCAACTCTGGATAAGAAGTTAGCTAAAGTCCTAAATTTATTGGCTTTTAGTTTAATTTCGTTTTCTAGTGAGAGATTTGGATCTGAGTTAAACAAACCGCTATCACTCGCCCTTGATTAAGGTCTGTGAAGCTTTGTTTATAACTTGAGCGACGAGAGAAAGAAAAAAGAACAAACAAAAAAGCCGGTTAAATCACCGGCTTTAATTTTTATGCAGATCTCAGGTTAATTTTAACTGATATGCTTAGTTATCATCATCCGAATTATTTGAGCTGCTCTTGGCTTTAATTTCTTTGACCCCTCGGTAGGTCAGAATCGGACCCGATAACGCATATAAAGAAAAAATACTGAACAGGACCAACGCAGGTTCAAACGCTACCACAACAAAAACCAACACCATAAATAAAATTGCAATAAAAGGCACCCGCTCTTTCCATTTAATTTCCTTAAAAGAGCTGTATCTGAAATTGCTCACCATTAATAGCCCACTGATAGCCGTGATTAACATAGCAACTATGCCAAACGTATCCGCTTCCAGTTCATAATCTGCGCCAAGCCAAACCATTCCACTGACAATGGCTGCAGCGGCCGGACTGGCTAAACCGGTAAAATAACGTTTATCTGCGGTTCCTATCGTAGTATTAAAACGGGCCAGACGCAGCGCTGCGGCCGCAGCATATATAAAGGCGGCTAACCAACCAATTTTACCCAGACTATGCAATGCCCAGTTATAAGAAACCAGTGCAGGGGCAATACCGAAAGAAACCATGTCTGCCATGCTGTCATATTCAGCGCCGAATGCACTTTGAGTATTTGTCATTCGCGCGACACGGCCATCTAAGGCATCAAAAATCATCGCGATAAATACCGCAATTGCCGCACTTTCAAAATGATTATTCATGGAAGCAATAACGGCATAGAAACCTGAAAACAAGCCTGCCGTTGTCAAAATATTCGGCAACAAGTATATGCCTTTACGCGGATGCTTGTGTGTATCGTTTGAGTCTGTCATAAATGTTTTGGTAAATCCCTAGGGTCTGTTTATCTTTCGAGTACAAATTTTGTTCTAACTGAGCGCTTTCAAATCGCGGCGCGAGGGCTGTAGTATAGTGATTCTCGGCAATATGCTGCTGCAAAAATGAACGCGAAAGGACAACAGGCCCTAAACTAAAGGTTTCTTTTGCGCACACTATACAAAAGAAACCTTATCAGCGGCAAGTTAAACTTAGTTTCGCTTACAACCGATTGACCGTTTGTGTAAAATTCAAACAATCTCAGTCAGATGTAAAAACCAGTTTATCGTCTTTCGCATCTACCACTATGGTTTTTTCCGTTTCAATCTCTCCGCCCAGGATGGCCTGAGCCAGTGGATTTTCAACTTCCTGCTGAATGGCTCGTTTTAGAGGACGTGCCCCAAATACGGGATCAAAACCCGCTTCGGCTAACTTAGCCAGTGCAGCTTCTTTGACGTCAAAACCATAACCACGCTCTTCCAGACGGTTACGCAACTCCTGTAACTGAATAGAAGCAATTCGTTTAATGTGATCTTGAGCCAATGGATGAAATACCACGGTTTCATCAATCCGGTTTATAAATTCAGGTCTGAAATGCTGACCAACCACTTCCAATACAGCCGATTTAACCTGATCGGCATGGCCAGACTGAGTGAGTTCCTGAATAATATCCGAGCCTAAGTTAGAAGTCATGATCACAACCGTATTTTTAAAATCAACGGTTCTGCCCTGACCGTCGGTTAAGCGTCCATCATCTAATAATTGCAGTAGTATGTTAAAAACATCAGGATGCGCTTTTTCGACCTCATCCAGCAAAATAACCGAATAAGGTTTACGGCGCACAGCTTCCGTTAAATAACCACCTTCTTCGTAACCGACATATCCCGGTGGCGCACCTAATAAACGCGATACTGAGTGTTTTTCCATAAACTCTGACATATCGATACGCACCATGGCACTGTCCGAATCAAATAAAAAATTGGCCAGTGATTTACACAATTCTGTTTTACCCACCCCGGTAGGGCCTAAAAACAGAAATGAGCCTATGGGTCGATTTGGATCGGATAAACCTGCGCGAGAGCGACGAATCGCATCAGCCACCGCTTTTACAGCTTCATTCTGACCAACCACACGTTGGTGAATGCCCTCTTCCATGCGCAACAGTTTTTCACGTTCACTTTCCAGCATTCTTGAAACCGGTATACCTGTCCAGCGTGATAGAACATCTGCAATCTCTTCATCTGTTACTCTGTGTTTGAGCAAACTCATATCTTGCATTTCTGCCTGTACAGCTAAATCAAGCTGACGTTCTAGCGCCGGGATTTTACCGTACTGAAGCTCAGACATTCGGCTTAAATCCCCTGCCCGTTTAGCAATATCCATATCCAATCTGGCTTGCTCCAGTTCAGCTTTAATATTCTGAGTCCCTTGCAGCGCTGCTTTTTCTGCATTCCATATTTCTTCCAAGTCACTGAATTTACGGGAAATGGTTTCCAGTTCCTCTTCAAGCGTAGCAAGCCGTTTTTTACTGGCATCATCACGCTCTTTTTGCAGTGCCTGCTGCTCTAATTTTAACTGGATACTGCGCCGTTCAAGCCGGTCAAGCTCTTCTGGTTTAGAGTCAATTTGCATTCGAATACTGGAAGCGGCTTCATCAATTAAATCTATGGCTTTATCCGGTAATTGTCTGTCGGCAATATAACGGTGTGAAAGAGATGCGGCAGCAACAATTGCCGGATCCGTAATTTCAACCGAATGGTGAAGCTCATATCGCTCTTTTAAACCACGTAATATTGCAATCGTATCTTCCACTGTAGGCTGATCAACCAGTACTTTTTGGAAACGACGTTCAAGTGCGGCATCCTTTTCAATAAACTGACGATACTCGTCCAGCGTAGTTGCGCCAACACAATGCAGTTCACCCCGCGCTAATGCGGGTTTGAGCATATTACCCGCATCCATAGCACCATCCCCTTTCCCTGCGCCAACCATAGTATGGAGTTCATCGATAAATAAGATGACCTGCCCTTCTTCTTTGGCCAGTTCGTTTAATACCGCTTTTAAGCGCTCTTCAAATTCCCCTCTGTATTTAGCCCCTGCTATCAGCGACCCCATATCCAGAGATAATACTCGCTTGTTTTTAAGCCCTTCCGGCACTTCACCGTTAATAATTCGTTGTGCTAAGCCTTCTACAATTGCGGTTTTACCGACCCCCGGCTCACCAATTAATACTGGGTTATTTTTGGTTCTGCGCTGAAGCACCTGCACGGTTCGTCTGATTTCATCATCACGGCCAATTACCGGATCCAGCTTGCCCTGCTCAGCTTTAGCAGTTAAATCCTGAGTATATTTTTCAAGTGCCTGACGTTTCTCTTCGGCATTAGGATCATCCACATTCTGGCCGCCGCGAACCTGCTCGATTGCTGCTTCAAGTTTATTTTTATCCAAACCCAACTTTTCTAAAATTTTGCCGAGTTCGCCTTTTTGTTCCAGTGCCGCTAAAACAAATAATTCAGAAGAGATATATTTATCTTTACGCTTTTGCGCTAGCTTATCTGACAGGTTCAGCAATGAAACCATATCGCGTGACAGTTGCACGTCTCCACCGACGCCTTCTACTTTAGGTAACTTATCTAATGCTTCTGATAACTGTGAGCGCAGCGAAGTAATCGAGCAACCGGCTTGATTTAACAAACTCCGCGTAGAACCGGCATCCTGATTCAGCAATGCATACATTAAATGAGTTGGCTCTATATATTGATGATCGCGCCCAAGTGCCAGTGACTGAGCATCAGAAATCGCAATTTGAAATTGGCTGGTCAATCTATCAAGTCTCATGATTTAAATACCTTATCAACACCTTTGTTATTTACTAAATGGGTATTCACTAAATAAATATCAAGATTAATTAATATACAATTTTGAAATTTATTTGATATAAATCAAGATTTAGGAGCCCCACAATCCGCCTGACGCACGGGTTAAGCACCTGAATCACTTGCTTAAAACTGAATTTATTTTAGGATAGCTAAGGTATATTGCAAAAAGGGATTTAAACCAGTCATGCTTCAACGATCGATTGCTGTTATTGTGCTGATGTTTGGCTTGAGTACAATGGCGGTTAAAGCCAATGAGCAGCCAATTATCTCACTTAATTCGAATCCACATAAACTCACTGAATTTGATATGAGCTATTATGTTGATGAGTCCAGACAGCAAAGCTTAAATCAAATTAAGCGGCAAACTTTTATTCCGTCCAATAACAAACTCGCCTTAGGTACAAAAGCAAAAGCAGCCTGGTCAAAAATTAATATCCAGAATAATAGCAACCAGCCATTAAACCTGTATTTGCACCACCCTTACGCTTACCACAATCATAAAGTCGAGTTTTATCAACTTGAAAATGACAATGTAATTAAGCAATTAAAACTTGATTTAGATGAAGCTGACTCAATTCAGCATATGTACGGCGGTGCAGCGGTGTTTAATTTTGACCTGAAACCCGGACAGGTTTCTCAGCTGTATATCAATACGGTTTCCTATTCTCATCAATGGTTTACATTGGAAATTCACGATGAGCTGTCCTCTAAACGCGCCTTGGTTGGCAGTCAAAATGATATCGCTATTTTAGTTGGTACATTATTGGCCCTGATGCTGTATAACTTTTTACTCTATGTATCAGCCCGGAAAAAAGAAAATATATTTTATAGCTTGTATTTAATCTCGGGTACAGTTTGGATTGCATTGTCCTACGGGCTGATTGCCAATTTTTTCGGCTGGTACGGCGATTCGGTAATGAGACTTCATATCTCACTGATTACCATGCCGATTTTTCTGATTTTATTTATGACGGTTATTTTTGAGACCAGAAAGCATTATCCAACCGAACATAAATTGTTGATGGCTTTGATATGTGTGCTGGGCATAGAATTTATTTATGGCCTGTTTGATATTAAAGCTGCTTTAGAACCAGCCAGCAGCATAGCTGCTATTATGATGTTAATTACCCTGTCTGTTTGCCTGTCTATCTTGCGTAAAGGCAATCCGATTGCCAAATTGTTTTTAGTCGGCCATATGATGTTTATCGGCTTTAACTTAATGGCTGTGCTGTATTACAAAGGCATTGCCGATTTTATGTATATTACCTGTTATGGGGTTGGCATTGGCATCGCACTGGAAGCACTTATGCTCGCTTTTATTTTATCCTACCGGATAAAGCATTTAGAAAAAATGGAAGCTTCACAAAACGAGCTTAAAAAACAGGCGGCAACTGATTCGATGACAGGCCTGTTTAATCGCAGATACTTTAACGATCATGCCGGTAACTTGCTATTGAGCTGTCGCGAAAAACACATTCCCGCAAGCATTATTATTGCTGATATAGATCACTTTAAACAGATTAACGATAATTATGGCCATCAAATTGGCGATCTGGTGATCACCCAATTTGCGCAAATTTTGAGTCTGAGTATCAGAAAGCAGGATATGGTTGCACGTTTTGGCGGAGAAGAGTTTGTTATTTTATTGACCGATTGTAGCGAGCAACAAGCTCAAAAAGTTGCAGATAACATACGCAAAAATGCTGAATTAAACCAAATTATGCCCGATAACCAGCCAGCTGTTTGCTATACCGTTAGCTTTGGTATCTCTGCTGTTGATAATAAAGACACCTCGATTGAATCGGCATTAAATAGAGCTGACCAAGCGCTTTATCAGGCTAAAAATCTGGGCCGAAACAAAGTGGCTATTTATCAAAATTTAAAAAGAGTCGAACCAGATATCAAAACCGTAGGCGAACCTGTCTAGCTGACGATAATATTCTTTTACTGGTTAACATTAAATTTAAAGCCGGTAGGCATAACAAGCTTGCAATAAAGCAGCATCATTGCTGGCCCTGTGACGGGTCAGTGCGAGCTTTTGTTGAAGCTGATTTTTATCTGAATGCCAGTTGGCTAACTGCCCGGGTTTAAGCAAAGCATATAAAGGCTCGAGTTTAAAACTGGGTATGCAATCAACCGCATTATACAATTTGTGCAACCAGGCATAATCTTGTCCCCATGCATCTGTATAGACTCGCTTGCCTGCCAGATTATCATTTAAGCTCCGAACCACTTCAACAGCTGGTTTACCACAATCAAACAATACCTGGCGTTTTATTTTATGAAGTTGCTCAGCTTCTGTATCCCAGTGCAACCAGTCAGGCTGAGGTTTAATCAAACAACAAAACCTTTGCTGATTGGGTAAAATATAACCGACCTCAATTGGAAAACTGCCTTTTCCAAAGCCAGACGCTTCTATATCTAAAATAATTGGTAAATTTTTCCCCACAAAAATCCCCTGTCTGAATACATCCTTGTTTTAATAAGCCTAGTTGCCGAAAATCTATATGCAAGAAAATAGTTAAATCAGAGTTTCGAGTAATAAATTGATTAATTAATTGAATATATTAATATTTATAAGGATAATTTTCTGCCGAACAAGTTAGGTCAATTTATGAATGTTGGAATACTCATCTACCCGAATGTGGAAGTATTGGATTTTGCAGGACCGTTTGAAGTACTGTCGACCGCAAACCGACTGTCAGACAAAAATGAAAAGTTTGATGTATTTATTGTATCTGAACACTTGTCGCAGGTTAGTGCTCGCGGTGGCTTAAAGATAATGCCCGACTACGCTTGTACAGAACATCCTGATATTGATGTATTAATGATTCCGGGCGGCGTTCATACTCCCCAGTTAAGTAATCCTGTGTTAATAAACTGGATAAAACAAACGGCTAACCAAGCTAAATTAATTGCTACTGTGTGTACAGGCGTGTTTTTATTGGCTGAATCTGGTTTAATAAATGGTCATAGTGTTACCACACATTGGCAGGATATTGATGATTTAAAAATCCAGTATCCTCAACTAGATATCATAAGCGGGCAAAGATGGGTTGAAAGTAAGCGAGTGATTAGCTCAGCCGGAATTTCAGCCGGGCTCGATATGAGTTTATATCTGGTCTCAAAATTACTGAATTTAGAGCTTGCTGAAAGAACAGCAAAACAGATGGAATATCACTGGCAATTAACACCTTCAAAAGGTCAATAAAACTAAATATGTTTAGAAAACTGGTTCAGGCACTTTTTTCTGGTTTTAATAAAAATAAACCGGCTCCGGATTATGAAGCTTTTATCAAGCTTCGCCAACAGGCACAAACCGATAGAGAGGCGTCACTTAATGCGGTTTCGTCAGACGCCAGAGAAATGACGTATTCCCCATCCACTATATCAGATAAAAATATCGCATTAGATAAGCTATTTTATGATTATCTCTTTGGCGAATCTTTAGATCTGGGTCAAACTGACATGCTAACTGAGTTTGTTTGCAATAAAGTCGAAGCCCTGCTGAATCGCCCGGAACATATTCTCAGAAATTTACCAGCCCTACCCGCTTCCGTAAGTCAGGTGTTAAGCCTGCTGAACGACGATAATTTTGATACTAATCAGCTACTGAAAGTCATCGAAAAAGAACCGGCTATGGCAGGTGTCATTATCCAGCAATCAAACACTGCTCGTTATCGAAAAACGGATCAGGAAATTACTCAGTTACGCCAGGCATTTGTTACTCTGGGCTCAAGCGGCGTTCGTGAAATGGTTTTAAATCAGTTTATCAAACAACTTTCTCCCTCGGAAAATTTATATTACAAATTTTTTGGCCAAAAAATTTGGAATCATAGTTATCAGGTCGCCAATTTTAGTCAGCAATTAGCTGAAGCACAGGTTTTGCCACCACAAAATGGCTCGGCTTATTTTGTTGGTTTGTTTCATGCTTTGGGTAAAATGGTGATTTTTCAACTTATGGTGGAGGCATTTAAATATGTCAGCCCGGATTCAAAACCCAACACCAGTAGTTTTAAGCAACTCGTGCAAAGCCACCAGCAACAATTAACGATTCAAATCGCAAACTATTGGCAATTACCAAAATCTGTAATTTCTGGACTGGATTACCATACTAATATAACCGAAGGTGAACTAAATCAATGCCTATCGGAAGCAACAAAATTAAGCAAACTTAACCTGCTTTATCAGGCCGGTATGCTAGATGAAAAAGAATATTATGATTATTGTCGCTTCTTTCGCTTTTCAGACGATGCGCTGGATTTAGCTGAACATTTGATTGACCAGAACTAAACGGATACAACTTACAGGAAACACTATGACAAGTGCCTATGAAAAAATGCTAGCGGGTCAAGAATATTGGATTAATGATCCGGACTTAATTGAAATTCGCTATCAGACCCGGGATAGAGTTGATGAATTTAATCAACTTGGGGCTCGTGATGTCGAATTAAAATCTCAGTTACAACACAAAATTTTTAGTCAGGTTGGCGATAATGTTCACATGGAAAAGCCAATACGCATAGATTATGGGATTAATACCAAAATCGGCAATAACGTTTTTATTAACTTTAATTTTGTTTTACTCGACTGCTGCCCTGTGACAATTGGGAATAATGTATTTATTGCACCCAATGTTCAAATCTATACCGCCAGCCACCCGCTCGATATTGAGAAACGCAACCAACATGTAGGGTTTGCCGCTCCGGTAACAATAGGCAATAATGTCTGGATTGGTGGTGGTTGCATTATTTTACCCGGTGTCACCATAGGAGATGGTGCAACGATTGGCGCCGGTAGTGTGGTCACCAAAGATATTCCACCTAACTGTACCGCTTTTGGTAACCCCTGCAAGGTACATAACAAAGCCTAAAACAGCCTATAAAATTAAAAAAAGCCGAATCTTAATTAAAGATTCGGCTTTTTTCAGAGTCAATTAACCATTAACTTATCAGGTTTAACAATGCCTGCACTGGGTGATTCGGTTTAAACCCGTCTTCGCGTTTAACCTGAGAGCGGCAGGAATAACCAGTCGCAAGCACTTCAACCGGTAAGCTTTGCTTCACTTTTTCACCCCAGCTCATTTGATAAATCGCTTTAGAGTTTTCCAAATGGCTGGCTTCATGCCCATAAGTCCCCGCCATACCACAGCACCCCACAGCAACTGGCGTCAGTTTAGCACCCGCTTTGGAAAATATATTTTGCCAGTCTTGCTGGCTGGATGCTGCCGCAGTTTTTTCAGAACAATGTGCAAACAATTTAAACTCAACTTGCGGGTTATTTTGCTGAGATTCAGGGAATGAAATATTTTTGAGCCACTCGTGCGGTAACAAGACTTCAAAATGACCGCGTTTATTCGCCAAAATTTTATTATATTCATCGCGATAGCATAAAACCAAACTCGGATCTGTACCAACCAGTGTGATGTGCAATTCATCTAAGCGATTTAAAAATTCGGCTGCACTTGCTGCAGTTTTTGCAAATTTATCTAAAAAGCCTTTAACGTGCTGGGCTTTGCCATTTGGTTTAAATGGCAATAAAATCGGGGTATAACCCAGTTTAGCAATGAGTTTAATCCAGTCTGCAACCACTTCAGCATCATAGTATGACGTAAAAGGGTCCTGAACAATGGCAACTACTTTTAAGCGCTCAGCTTCAGTCATATTTTGCAGACGAGATAAATCCCAGTCTAATACATTTTGTTCACCCACTCGTTGTTCAAGCGTCGGGTAACTCAGCAATGGCGTGTCGACATAGCCCAGTGTACTTTTAATTAATCCCTGAACCGGTTTAGACTTTAAAAAGAAATTAAAGAATCTGGGCGCTTTAGCCATTAAAGGGGCACTTTTTTCAATGGATGCCACCATATAATCTTTAAATGGGCGACTATAGCGGGCGTGATAAAGTTGTAAAAACCTGGCTCTGAATCCGGGTACATCCACTTTAATCGGACACTGGCTGGAACAAGCTTTACAGGCCAAACACTCATCCATAGCTTCCATCACTTCGTGCGAATAATCATATTCACCCGAATTTTTTGCTTTAGTATTACGCCAGCGTGCAAACCAGGAAGTTTCCAGTTCACCTTTGGCCGCATCTTTTTCCAACTGATTAAAATCTATGCCCTGATTACTTAACTGGCGTAACCATTCACGCATTAATCCGGCTCGTCCTTTTGGACTATGACGTCTGTCACGTGTGACTTTATACGAAGGGCACATAGGAGAATTAGCATCCCAGTTAAAGCACAGCCCATTGCCGTTACAGTTCATTGCCGTATCCACACTTTCACGTACTTTGACCGGAATCTGGCGATCATAATAGCCTCGTTTTGTATCATCCACTGAGACTAACTTTTCATCCGAGTTAAGTGGTGTACATATTTTCCCCGGATTAACCCGGTTATCCGGATCAAATGCGGCTTTAATTTTACGTAACTCGTTAAACAGCGCTTCGCCAAAAAATTCAGGTCCGTATTCGCTGCGATAGCCTTTACCATGTTCGCCCCACATTAAGCCGCCGTACTTAGCAGTAAGCGCAACAACCTTATCTGAAATATTTCGTAAAATGACTTCCTGCTGTGGATCGTTCATATCTAACGCCGGACGCACGTGCAAAACACCCGCATCCACATGCCCAAACATACCGTAATTCAGCTGGTAACTGTCTAATAAAGCGCGGAATTCCATAATAAAATCAGCCAGATTTTCCGGTGGAACGGCTGTATCTTCAGCAAATGCCAGCGGCTTTTTAGCCCCTTTGGTTGCACCCAATAAACCCACGGCTTTTTTACGCATTTCATAAATAGTGCCAATAGAACCAAGATCATCCGTTACCTGATAGCCAATAATGCCAGCTTCACCCTTTTCAATCAGCGTATCTAACTGACGGGTTAAATTATCCAGTTTATCTTTACTGTCTTCCGCTTGAACAGCATTAAACTCAACAATGTTAATGCCTTCCATCACCTTTCCGGGAACATCAGTAATTAGATGACTAACCGAATTCCAGATAATATCTTCGCGCGCAAGGTTCAGAACCTTACTATCGATGGTTTCAACTGAGGTCGCATTCGCCTGCACTAAAAATGGCGCATTGCGCAAAGCAGATTCAAAACTGTCATATTTAACATTGACCAAGGTTTTAAAAGGCGCGATTGGGGTTAGATTTAACTTAGCTTCAGCAACAAACCCGAGCGACCCCTCAGAGCCGGTAATTACCCGCCCTAAATCAAACTCAGTTAAATCATCATTAAAAGTATGCTCTAAATCATATCCGGTTAAAAATCGATTTAGACGAGGAAATTTTTCCAGAATCTGCTGGCGCTGATCTCGACAGCTCGACAAAACCTGACGATAGACACGACCTATCTGATTATCCTGTTCTGCCAGCTTTTCAGCCTCAGCAACAGGCATTTTTTGAGTGTGCAGAACATCACCACTCATTAATACATTAGTTAACGCAAGAACATGATCACTGGTTTTACCGTACACCAGAGAGCCTTGCCCGGAGGCATCTGTATTGACCATACCACCTATAGTTGCACGGTTACTGGTACTTAAATCCGGCGCAAAGAAAAAACCATGTGGCTTTAAAAAAGCATTCAACTGGTCTTTGACAACACCGGCCTGAACTTTAACCCAACCCTCTTCGGCGTTAAAATCCAGTATCTGATTCATATGACGACTAATATCAACCACTATGCCCGAAGTCAGTGACTGACCATTGGTGCCTGTGCCACCGCCTCTTGGCGAGAACTTAACCTGCTGGTATTTTTCCTGACTGGCTAATTCAGTTAAAACGACTAAATCATCCATGTTTTTGGGCAATATAACGGCCTGAGGTAAACTCTGATAAACACTGTTATCAGTCGAGACAGAAAATCGACTGGCGTAACTGGTTTCTATGTCGCCTTCAAACTTGCTAGCCTTGAGCTCAGTTAAATAATCAAGAAAGACTTGTTCAATTGCATCAACTTCGGTTAATCGTGGGATCATGCTTAAATTCATCACTTTAAAAACTTAGTCGGGATTATATCAATTTTAACACCGCCTTGGCATGCAGTTTAGCACTTATTTTGCCTCAAACCTGTGAATAATGGACACAAGTCAATTGCTGCACTAAATTAAAATATCAGGCGTAATTCTATGGTGAGCATCTATTTATGCATTATCAGCTTAATACGATAAGCTTTGCTTTTTGGATTGTTATTGTTTTCTTATTGCAGGCTTGCATAAATCAGTTATTCGCTGAGCCCCTAAAAGATGAACAAACAATGCGCATTATAGTGCCTGTTTACCCACCTTATACCTATCAGCAAAACAATCAGTGGCAAGGCGTGGCTTTTAAACGCGCAATAAAAATATTAAAACAAGCCTATATTCCTTATTCATTATCACCCGCTTCAAATTTTGGTGCCGCTTTTAAAAAGCTGAAAAATAAACGGGCAGATGCCGTACTCATTGCCTCAGAGAATGCACAGCGCAATCAGTATGCTGTTTTTACATCACCGATTTTTTGTGTAACCTGGAACTGGTATATTAACCGGCAAGTTGAATATAAGCCCGATCAGCCCGGATTTAAGTTGAAGCACAAGGTCGCCAGTGCATATGAATCAAACCATTATTTCTGGCTGAATCAACATGACTTTGCCGCTGAAGGGATAAAAAAATTGGATAATATTGCCAAAATGTTGGCTGCAAACCGGATAGATGCAATATTGGCAAGCCGGTTAGTATTTGAAGAGACAGCCAGAAAATCTAATATTGAGCTTAGCCAGTTTACTATCGTGCACCACAGTAATCATCCTGCTGGTATGTATATCGATAAAGATTACGCAGAGCAACACCCAGATTTAATCGAGCGGCTTAATCAATCCATAACTGCATTCATGCCGGCAAAAAGCTGTGAGCAATTAATTGACTAGACTTTGTGCAACTTTGATTTTTAATCTAGGTAATAAGTCAGCTTCAAACCAGGGATTTTGTTTAAACCATGCCTGATTTCTGGGACTTGGATGAGGTAAACACACAATATTGCGGGTTAAAAAGCGATTTTCATAAACGACCTGAGTCAATTTATTTTGACCGCCACCTAAGTGATAAGCTCTCGCATAGTTACCTAACACCAAAGTGAGTCTAATATCTGGCATCTTGGCCAGCAGCTTTTCACGCCATAACTGAGCACAAATTTTTGGCGGTGCTTTATCCCCGGATTTGGCTTTACCCGGATAACAAAATGCCATTGGTAAGATAGCGACTTTATTTTTGTCATAAAACTCTGCGTCATTCAGACCAAGCCAGTGCTTTAATCGGTTGCCACTGGGATCGGAAAAAGGCTTTTGATTAAGATCAGCGAGTCTACCAGGCGCCTGACCGGCAATTAATATCTTTGCTTTCTCCCCGACCTGCAATACCGGATTCGGCGTTAATTGAGCGTTGCATTGCTGACAGCTTAAAACTTGCTGCAATATTGTATCTAGCACCCTTTGTTCATCCTGTCAGTATATTGCTCGTCTCAGATACCTGATACGTTATAGCTTGGCGTCAGGACATTTTTACCTTTGTTTGTCATGTTAGCAAGGCCTTCCAGTCTTAAAATATGTGATCCGCCCATCGCGTTAACCCTGAAGTCACACTGCCAAAATAATCCCCAACGACAATTTCAGTATCCGGACATTGCTGTTTAAGGAATTCATTAAATATAGGCGATTTTGCCGTTCCCCCGGTTACAAAAACAACATCAGGTTGAACCCCAGCCTGATTGATTGCCTCGTCAATCAGTGCCGCAATCGCAGATAAATTACGCAGATTAGCGGACAATAAATCATCCCGATTTACATTAGCCGACAATTCAGATTCGATAAATTCCAGGTTAATATCGTGACTGCTACTATCACTCAGATGAATCTTTGCCTGCTCGGCGAGGCTAACGATTTGATGACTGAGTTTTTGCTGCTGCACATCTATCAATCTCTGAATAATATCAGGGCTGGCTGAGTCCCGTTTAAGTTGCGCCAGCCAACGTGCGTTTTCAGCACTATAAAAATGACTCTGTGCAGCAATATTATTAATTTCAACGGCATCACTAAAGCACTTTTTAGGTACAGGTTTACCGGATTTTAAATGTTCATTTAATCCAAAGTACGGCATAGCTCGCGCCAAAGCCAACTGAATATCAAAATCGTTACCGCCGATACGCTGGCCACTGTGGCTTAAAATATGCTGACTACGATCATTGGACGCTTTTAACTCAGGTCCCATCAGCAACATAGAACAATCACTGGTACCACCGCCAATATCAACCACTAAAACACGCTTTTGCGATGTTAAACCGGCTTCAAATTCGACACCGGCTGCGACCGGTTCAAATTGAAATTCAACCTCTTTAAAGCCAACCCGGTTGGCGGCTTGAGTGAGTATTTGCAAAGCCTGACGGTTACTTTGTTCACCTCTTAGGCCCTGAAAATTAACCGGCTTACCAATAACCACTTTGTCAATATCCTGCTCTAAGTGTTTTTCAGCCTGACCTTTAATATGCGCCATCATAGACGCAACCAAATCTTCAAATAATTGAATCTGAACCTGAGCAAGACCGGATGCCCCTAAAAAGGATTTGGGTGATTTAATGTAGTAGCCCTCTTCTGGGTCGTCTAAATACCGAGCCAGTGCTTTTTGGCCAAATGAGAGTTCAGGGTCAAGGCCATCGAGTTTAAGCTCGTTTAATTCCCGCTGAGCTTTTACGAGCGCGCTCTGTCGGCTATCCGAAAACGCTTTCTTCTGGGGTTCAGGTAATTGCTGATACAACCAGCTAACTATGGTATCACGGCTCGCCGAGTACAGACTTGAAGGCATATAAAATCCATGTTCAGGTAATTCAACCATCACAGGTTGGTTATTTTTCATCACCCCGACAGCACAGTTTGAAGTGCCAAAATCAAATCCAATCGTCGCCATAAAAATCTCAAAGCAAAAAACAAAACAGGATACTGTTTTCGATCGAAAGGGGCAATTGCTTTCATCGTTTTGGCATATGTCTGAGTTAAAAATAACCAATCAACCAATAAATTAACGCTATTAGTTGCCTATAATGAATAACTGCGTATCATCTCGCTCCCCGATTGAAAATTGCCGAGACACTGAGAACTCAAAGTTAAATGAGAAAGTTATTAACCGCCCCCGTAAAAATGCCTTTGACAGAAAATGAAAGTCAAAGTTATCAAACCGTTTTAAAGTATGCCCAGGATTTAAGCCTCAATTTGATGGCAATCAAAGTAGAAAATCGCCCGTCTGATTTTTTGTCATGGTGTGAAGAACTTTATCGCTTATGCAGTCAGGAACTGAACCTGGATTTGTTAGAACCGGAACAGTTTGCGCCATTAAAAAAGCTTCAGGATACCCTGACAAACGCGATTAGCGCAGCACAAATAAAAATGTTGAGAATTGCGCCTTGGCCAGTATTTTGTGCTTATATTGAAGAAAAAGCAGAGCTTCAGTCTTTAGCTGAACGGATGCGGTTAATCAACTATTGTCAAAATTTACAACCCGAATCTTTTGCTGAAATGATTGAAGAAGATCTCAATTGTTTTGCCGGTAAACATACCGCAAAACACGATATCAGCGTTTATGACTTTGATTGTGAGTGGTTTGCTGCTACCAAAGGCAATAAATCTTTCAGCCAACTCTGGCAACTTAATGCCGGTTTGTTCGGAGAAGCACTCAGTTTAATCCCAGCTGAGGGTGAGGTGAGTTATCAGGACTACCAAGCATTTGTATCCGCTTACACCAGCATTTTTGAATCTGCCGAACAAAGCGCCCCTTTAGCCCCAGCGACACGCTTATTGGCCATGCGCAGACCCGATCAATTTATCGCGTTGAATAATCAAAAAATTGATTTAATTTGTCAGGGCTTTTCAATTGCCAAATTTAAAAATAATGATTTTATTGCATACTGGCATGAATTAATTGAGACAATGCGTCAGTTTGCCTGGTGGAGACAAACCCAGCCTGAAAGCGAACAGGAACAGGCTATTTGGCAAGCACGGGCAATACTGGTTGACTGTTTTTTCTTTGCAGATGCTGATACAGCTCAAAACTCAAACTATTTAAAATTAAAAAATAAGCCACTAAAATCCAGCCGCACAAATGGCCAGAGCACGAGCCGTAAAAGAAGCAAAGAATCGATTGAAGCTTTAGTCGACAAAGCTTTAGCAGCAGATGATATGCCTGCTTATTTACTGCAAAAACGTGATTCAATTATTGCAGAAGTTCAAAATGGCAAAAGTATCGACCAAGTGATCAGTTTATTACGCTCTATTTTTGGTTAACTTTTTCAGTTGCAGCAGATATTCTGCTGCAACTGTTATTAAGTACAGGCCAGCTTAACCTATTATTTAAACAACCAATTGTAAGTTATATTTATTTTCTTCAATTAAGTCTAACGCTTTTTTATATTCAACATCATCGATCAACTGAATTAATTGCTCAATGAAACGGCTGTTATCCAGCTGCAGAGCCAATTGTTTGAGTACAGGTATATAATCCTCTACTTTAGCGTTTGATTCATTCAGGTAATGTTTCATTTTTTCGAAAATCTCATCGATTTCCTGCGGTTTGTATTGCTTATTTAATTGATTGCTATTTTGCTGGTCATTTAGCTCTGAAGACATTAAGTCAGTAGACATCGCCTGCAACTCAGCCAGTAAACTGGTTAGTTTTTCAATCATGGAATTAAATTCTGATTCGAACGCTTGCTCTGATTCAATTAAAGATTCAACATTGGATGCATCTTTTGATAACTGGTGAGCGCCGATATAAGCGGCGTTAGATTTGAGCGAATGAACTTTTAATCTTAGAGTATCTAAATCACAGTCTCGTTTTAACTGATTTAAATCTGTCACTAAATTTTGATTTTCTTCGATAAAAGTCACCAATAATTCGATATACAGTGCTTTTTTGCCGTGCATTTTATTTAAGGCACCAGCGACATCTAATAGACCGATTGTTTGTAAATTGGAAAGCTTCTCATCAAGGTTATTCGCTTTAGCGGACTGAACATCATGATTAACGACTGGATTAATTTTTTCTTTTTTAATCCATTTTAAGATACAGCGATAGAGCTCGTTGGGATCAACAGGTTTAGTCAGGTGGCCATTCATCCCCGAATCCAAACTGCGCTGTTTATCCCCTTCCATTGCGTGAGCCGTCATGGCAATAATGGGTAAGTCTTTAAATTTTTCTTTACTACGAATTTCTTTAGTCGCGGTCAAGCCATCCATCTCGGGCATTTGAATATCCATTAATACAATATCAAATTCCTGATTCAGGACTTTATCGATTGCCTGAATGCCATTTTCCGCTACATCTATCTGGATCCCGGTATGACGTAAAAATCCTGCGGCCACTTGTCGGTTTAATTTATTATCCTCTACCAAAAGAAGTTTAATATTTGATAAATCAACCAGATCACCTTTTTCATCTTTATCAATACTATCTTCCGGCTCAACCATATCCAGAGTCAGACATTCAGTCATCGCATTTAATAAGGTTGACTCATTAACCGGCTTTTCAATAAATCCATCGATTCCAGCTTCTTTACCCAGCTTTTTAGCTTCATCTTTGTCATAAGCAGAAACCATTAAAATGGCCGGCAAATGGGCCAAATTTAATTCCTGCTTGATCATCTGCGCGGCCTGAATGCCATCCATCTCAGGCATTTTCCAGTCCATCACAACCAAATCATACTGAAATTTATTTAAAATAGCCTGTTGCAATTCATTAATTGCTTCTATCCCGGTTCTGGCTATTTTAATCACAGCATTATGGCGCTTAAAGAGGTCTGCAATCACATCGCAGGCAACCTTGTTATCATCTACAATCAAAATGTGCAGAGGTCGGCCTTGAATGGTTAACTGAGTAGACTCGGTTGTTTGTTGAGTCGCTTTGGCCTGAATATTAAAATGAAATGCACTGCCAACGCCCGGTTTACTATTCACCCAAATGGTGCCGCCCAATAGTTCAATGAGCTGTTTACTGATGGCAAGCCCTAAACCCGTGCCACCATATTTTCGGGTAATCGTATTGTCGGCCTGAGTAAAAGAGGTGAACAGGCGATCGACCTGTTCTTTATTCATACCTATACCCGTATCAACAATCGCAAACTCAATTTTATATTCATTATTGCCCTGTTTTTTTGCACTCACCCGAATACTGACATGGCCAAATTCGGTAAATTTAACCGCATTTGAAATAATATTTACCAGGATTTGCTGAAGCCTGAGCGGATCTGATTCGATAAACTTAGGGACATTAGGCTGAACATCCAAAATGAGCTCTATATGTTTGGTATCTGCCTTTAAAGAACATAGATTAACGGCGCGTTCGATACATTTAGCCAAACCAAAATTAACCGTTTCAACATTCAGTTTGCCTGCTTCTATTTTAGAATAATCCAGTACATCATTGATAATCCCGAGTAAAATATCAGCAGAACTGGCAATCTTAGTAACATAATCTTTCTGTTCAAAATTAAGCGGCGTTCGCAAAGCGAGTTGACTCAAACCGATGACCGCATTCATAGGTGTTCTGATTTCATGGCTCATTTGTGCCAGAAAACGACTCTTCGCCTGGCTGGCTTCTCGCAACTCTTGTGTCGTTTTTTCGAGCTTTTCGGTGCGCTGAGCAATTTTTTCTTCCAGGTTTTCGTTCAGCTCAATGTTCTTTTTATTTAACAGACGAACATTATCTGCCATCGCAAATGCAAGCAATAAACCATCGAGCATACTGCCAATTAAACCGAGTAAATAGATATTCACATTCATGCTCGGGATAATGCCTACATTCATTAAGTTACCCACCATATTCGGGGTAAACAGCATAATATAGGCCAGCAGAAAATATTTTGCCGGTTTAAAACCACCGATCAACTTTTTAACGCCCAGTGTAAAACCAACAATCAGCATGCCACCCGTGCCAAGCGAAGCTAAAATTAAGCCGTATGCGGGTGATTCAATTGCAACCGGTACACCGGCCAGACAGATAATTCCGACCCATAACCCCACTTTAGAGAGAATCGGGTTTGTCTTTTTAACCTGTAAAAATTTAATAAAAAACAGAGCATTAAATAAGGGTAATAAAACAAACCCCGTCATTAAAAATTCAGGCGTACGAATACCAAACCATTCTTCAGGTAAATTAAAAGTATGGCCCCACCCCCAAATCCAACTAAACGAAAACAACGCATAATATAAATAAGCTTTATCTCTAGAACCGAGAAAGATAAATAAATTATATAAAGCGAGTGCTAAACCTATACCAAAACATAAGAGTATGATTGCATTTTCCAGCTTAAACTGATTAACAAACTCATCTGTTGGTTTAAATTGCAACTTGAGGGGCGCAAAAAAGAATTCGCTCGATAAACGGGCAACTAATAAATAGTCCTGATTGGGCTCGAGTGAAAATGTCGAGGTATAGTGATAAGGAATATCGTGATCAGCAAAATAACCCGTGGTTGATGATTGCACGCCTGTATCATCGTCCTGCGCCCCAATTGGGTATAGTTTAAAATCTATATATTCAACCGCCGAACCATAAACGTAGGCTGTCCATTCTTTTAATTGAGAATTATTGGACAACCTGTGCACACTCCAGATTGTGTCACCGTCAAATTGAATTTTATCATGCGAAGTGAGTTGAGAAAGCCAATTGGCTAATCCAGCTTCTGTTAATACTGAAGTATCCGGAAACCCGGCTTTCGACTGGAAAAATTGCTGTGATGCGAATAAATCCTGGCTGTCCAGTTGAGTCAGTTCAATTGACGGAAAAGTGTTAAGACCGTCAGACTGTTCTTCACTGTGAAGGTTAAATACACTTAAATACAGCAGAATGCCCGATATGAGCAGTCTTATTGATTGCATGTAATTTCCTTATCAAAAGTCAACTAGTGCAACTGCAGCCAGAGATTGACATTATTTTGATTTATTATTTTTCTCAAACTGAGCTAATTGCTCAGCCGTTGCTGGTTTTTGATATTTTTCTTTCCATTCACTATACGGCATACCATAAATAATTTCACGTGCTTGCTCGTAATCAACCTCTTCTCCTTGAGCTTTGGCTTCCGCACTGTACCATTTTGCCAGGCAATTACGGCAAAAATTTGCTAAATTCATTAACTCTATATTCTGGACTTGTTTGTTCTCATCCAGATGAGCCAACAATCGTCTCAATACTGCGGCTTCAATTTTATCTTGTTTATCAGTCATCAGGTTTACTTCTTTTTGCTTTTCAAATATTTAATAGCTTGTTCAAGGTCTTCAGGTGTATCTATGCCTGCCGGGGGGTTTTCATTTGCAATACCAACATGAATTTTTTCACCATGCCACAATACTCTTAACTGTTCTAAAGATTCTATTTCTTCAAGTGGTGAAGCTGGCCAGTTAAGGTACTGACGAACAAAAGCAGCACGATAGGCATATAAACCTACATGTCGTAAATAATTGGGGCTAATGGTTTTTATCGTTTCTTTAGAAAACTCATCTCTGTCGTAAGGAATTGGTGCACGACTAAAATAAAGTGCATACCCATTTTTATCCGTTACCACTTTAACTGCATTTTTATTAAATATTTCGTCTACTGCTTCGATAGGTACAGCCAAAGTAGCCATTTCTGCTTCTGTATATAAAGCCATATTGCTGGCAACCTGATCTATGATTGCACTTGGAATAAATGGCTCATCTCCCTGCACATTAACGACGATTTCATCATCCTTTAAACCGAGTGTTTGTATCACTTCACCAATTCGGGCTGTGCCTGACTGATGCGCTTCACTTGTCATGCAAACATCAGCGCCAATCTTTTTGGCTTCTTTAGCTATTTTGTCTTCATCTGTCGCAATTACAATGCGATTAGCTTTGGTTTTTTGGCACTGTTTATAAACCCGATGCAACATGGTTTTACCCATAATTTCAACCAAGGGTTTACCCGGAAAACGGGTTGAGGCAAAACGCGCCGGAATAACAATTGTATAACTCATTTCTCCACCTCTTCCAACTCGAGCGTTCTGGCTTGCGGCTCCAGCAATACAGGTATGCCCTCTTTAACCGGATAAGCAAGTCGCTCAGCACGACACCAAAGCTCTGAAAGTTCAGCATGATATTCAAGCTTTCCTTTACAATTAGGGCAGGCAATTATTTCAAGTAATTTTTTGTCAAAGACCATATTGATTCCGAATTTTAGTTAGCTGTTTTTGCAATAATTGGATAAACGCTGCATCTGGTTTTATTGTTATCGGCAAGTACCACCAATTCTTCTGAGCGAATGGCTCACATTTTACTGCGTCTTTTTCGGTCATAATGACGCCCGAATTTTGGAAATTCGAAAAGTCTGACAGTGTAAATTGATGATGGTCGATAAAACTATATTTTTCAAGCAGCTGAATTTTTTTATCCGCCAAAGTCTGATAAAACCTTTGAGGGTTGCCGATTCCACACACTGCATAATAGGCCTGATGCAGGTCAAACTCCTGTTTGCTTTGCTTATCCACCGGCACAGGTGACAAGGCGTGAGTAGTAAAATGAAACGCGCTGTATGGATTTTGCTGTGCGCCATTTTGAATGACTAGGTCAGTGGTTTTTAAGCGCCATTTACCTTCTCTCAGCGGGCCGGCTGGCAATAAACACTGGTTGCCCAATCCACGACTACCGTCAATCAGAATAATTTCAAGGTCGCGTTTTAATTTATAATGTTGCAAACCATCATCGCACACCAGAATATTACAGCCGGCTTCAGTCAGAAGCGCCGCACTTTTAATCCTGTCTGTGCCCACAGCGACAGGCACATGTGCGTTCTGATAAATCAGTTTAGCTTCATCACCAACAAAAGCGGCAAGATCAGACGCTTCAATAAGTTTATTTTTGTTACCCAACTGACTTCCATAGCCACGGTTAATAACGCCAGGTTTAAAGCCTTGTTGCTTTAACTGTTCGACCAGCCAAACCACAAAAGGGGTTTTGCCGGTTCCGCCCACAGTAATATTGCCAACAACAATGACGGGCACCTTTAATTGATGGCTTTGCTTTAACCCGAGTTTAAATAATCCGCGCCTTAATAAAGACAAAAACCAAAAAACTAAACTCAGTGGCGCCAATAAATAAATCCAATTATGCTGGCGGTACCAACCCCGTTCAAACCAGTTCATTAATGACCTACGAATTGAATATCATAAATTTGGCGGTAAACCCCATTATGTGCAAGCAACGTCTGATGCGTGCCCGCTTCAACAATTTCACCCTTATCCATGACCACAATTTTATCTGCATTTTCTATGGTTGAAAGTCTGTGGGCGACAACAATCACGGTTTTATTCTGACTTAAGCTTTCAATTGCCGTTTGGATTTGTTTCTCTGATTCCGTATCCAGCGCCGATGTTGCTTCATCCAGAATCAATACAGGTGCATCTCGTAAAATCGCTCTTGCGATTGTAATTCTCTGACGCTGTCCCCCAGAGAGATTCATGCCGTTTTCACCAATCTGAGTGTCCAGCCCAAGTGGCATACTATCGGTAAAATCTGTCACATAACCGGCTTTTGCTGCTGCTTCAATATCTTCACGACTCACCTTGTCTAACATGCCGTAGGCTATGTTATTCGCAATCGTATCGTTAAATAAGATGACATGTTGTGAGACCATCGCAAACTGATTACGCAAAGAGGCTAAGCGCAAAGATTTAATCGGAATATCATCCAGTTTAATTTCACCTGAATCATATTCATAAAAGCGGGTTAGCAAGTTGGTTAGTGTTGATTTACCACTTCCTGATTTACCGACTAAAGCAACGGTTGTACCTGGCTCTATCGTTAAATTAATGTCTTTGAGTGTAGGCTGTTCTTTGCCCAGATAAGTAAAGTTAAGTTGTTTAAATTCTATTTTACCTTTTATTCGCTCAATTTCTTTGTCACCACAGTCATCTTCAGCGGCTTCGTCTAATAGTTCAAAAACACTCGCACAAGCTGCCATACCTTTTTGAAATTCACTATTGACTGTGGTCAAAAGTTTAAGCGGACGCAATAAGGTCATCATGCAGGTTAGGACAGTGGTAAACGCACCTGTACTCAGGCTTTCTAAAAAACTCGGGTTACTGGCTATCAATAAAACCGCAGCTAATGCAAGCGATGCAATAATTTGAATTGCGGATACACTCAAAGCACGCGTACTGACCAGTTTCATCTGTTGTTGACGGGTTTTTCCTGTTATATGCGCAAATTTTTGTTGCTCAATGCCCTGCGCACCATGCATGACTACAACCTTATGGCCATTTAACATTTGTTCTGAAACCGAGGTTACATTACCCATGGCCTTTTGGATGCGCTTACTGACCATGCGAAAACGACGACTGACATGTTTTACAACCACGCCGACCACAGGACCAATCACCAGAAATACCAGTGAAAGCTGCCAGCTTAGATAAAACATCACCACCAACAGGCCGATGACAAAAGCGCCTTCTCTAACCAATGTCATCAAGGCTTTACTGGAAGCGGCCTGCACTTGCTCAATATCATAAGTAATTTTAGCAATCAGATCACCGGTGGAATTCTGGTCATGAAATGCAACCGGAACTTTAATCAAGTGATTAAAAACATCCTGTCTAAGTTCATTAACTACATGGGTTCCAACCCAGCTTAAACTATAGGTCGCCAGAAAATTAGCAATGCCCCGGGTAATGAAAATAAAAGGGATAGCTAAGCCCATATAAAACAGTAATTCACTGTTTTTTTCTGTTAAACCATTATCAATAAAGTTTTGGATTTGAGAAAAGAAAAAGGCATCTATAGCTGAATAAGACACCATGCCCGCTACCGCTAATACAAACCCAAGCCGGTAATTTTTTACGTATTTCAATAAACGCTTAAATAAAGGTCCGGTTGATTCAGGAGCGACCGGAGGAGGAGAATATTTTGGCTTCATAATTCAGCAAATTCTTTTAATCGATTTTGGGAAAAGACGCGCTATTCTAATCGCTTAACCAAGAAAGATCATCTTTAATAATTTTACTGTGCCAAGGTAGATAAAATGAGCGGCTATGTGTCATTAGCTCAAACTCATTATCTGTAAACAAAAGTTTAATCTGGCCTTCTGATGCGGTATTTATAAAAGGAATATCTAAATGCTTATATCTGGCTATTACATCCGGATGTGGATGAGAAAAGCGATTAAACAGGCCACTGCTATTCACGGCAAGTCGCGGCGAAACCTTTTCAATAAAAAGCTGACTTGATGAAGTGGCACTGCCATGATGCGGCACGATCAACACATCCGAACGGATTTGCTCGGCATAATGTTCAAGTAAATAAGACTCGGCCTCAACTTCGATATCTCCGGTCAATAGCACAGAAAATGCTCCGTCGTCGACTCTGAATACACAAGAAGCATTGTTATTTTTATTGAAACGGTTTGCCAAATTATTGCTGTCGGCCTCTGCTTTATTCAGTTTTTTGTTAAAACCGTCGGAAGTGGGTAAATGACGCCAATTCAACCCCAGATAGTCTTTATCAGCAAATAACTGACATCCAGTTTGAGTTTGCCATATTGTAAGGTCAGGATAATGGTCTTTAATATACTGGATGCCACCGGAATGATCCTTATCCGAATGACTTATAACCACTCCCTTAAGCTGGCTTGATCTAGCCGTCAGAACCGGTTCAACAGCCGCTTCAAATAAATTAAAGCCGGTTTGATAAGCATCCCCGGTATCATACAATACAGATTCTTGATGGCGGGTTATTATTATTGCAAGTCCCTGCCCGACATCTAAAATATCGACTTGCCAGTCCGATTTATTCTGATTAAGTTGAGGCGAAATAACAATACAAATGGCGACTAACGTAAAAAGTAAAGCCAACATAAAACGTTTAATTTGATATAGATAAACTAAAAAGCCACAAGACAAGAGGCTAAATGCTAAAATCACTAACCAAAAATTTGAAAATGCCAAATAGGCAAAATCAAATTCAGCCAGAAAAAGTAACCATGTCCACAACACCTCAAGACCCGTATTTGCAACATCAAATAATAGAAACGACAGTTGAATAGTCCATTGCGGCCCCAAATTAAAGAGCGCAGCCAGCAAAGTAACAGGTAAAACCCAAAGGCTGATAATCGGAATGGCAAGCAAATTAGCAAATAGGCTCAAGACAGGTAAATGCTGAAAATAAATGAGTTGTACCGGGATCAGCAGAAAAGTTAAAAGCAGTTGAAGCACCATAAACTGTTTAACAGAAGAAAAGGATTTAAACCTAAGATGCCACTTAAAACACCATATTAAAAACATAATGCTAGCCGCAGCAGAAAATGATAACCAAAACGAGACGGATAAAGCGCTTAACGGAAATAATAATAAAACCAGACTGGTTGCAAATACAAACCTGAACCGAATTGCGACATGCAAGCTAAAAATATTAAATAAACTAAATGCAGTTAAAAAAATGGCAGCTCGGGTAGCCGCCAGCGCAAAGCCGGTTAGACTGCAAAACAGCCAGGTTACTATCAGTGCTCCGAGCAGATTAGCGGATTCCAGATTCAACTTAAATAGAGTCGAAAATGGCCGCAAAGCCAGTTTAAAAATAAGCCAACTAAACGCAAAAACTAAGCCCAGATGTAAACCTGAAACCGCCAGTAGATGAGCTGTCCCGGTTTGCTTAAGCACTTGCCAGCGTTGATCCGACATCAGATTGCGCTCACCCAGTATCAAACCAATTAACAAATCGTGAAATTCATACTGAGCGAGGTTCAGTTGATAATAATCATAAAGTTTTTGTCGCAAAGCCATATTGCTTTTTAACCGCTCGGCCTGTTTTATATAGCCGGTTGCAACTATGCCTTCGCTAATTAACCACTTTTGATAATCAAATCCAGCTTCATTATGCAGTCCATACGGCGGCTTTAGCCTGACAGTTAGTTTTAACAGGTCCCCTTGTTTAACGCTGAACTCTGGTTGATACCAGCTTAATCTGACTAAAGCCGGCAAAGCCAACCCGGTATAGTCTGATGAACTAACTGATGAACAATCAGACGATGCCATTAAAGTCGCTTTATCTGAATTAAGTTCAGTAGATTTAAGACAATCCAGTTTAAAATTAAACCTTATTTGTGCTTTTTCTAATTTAACTAGTGTGCTGACTCGTCCTATTATGCTAATATCTTTGCCCACATCGGTATAACTTGGTTGCCAGGGTGTATACGCTGTCATAGCTAAAGATACAGAGACAAAACCAAGCAAACCTGTGGCAAGCGCATATTGTTTTAACGCAATTAAGATTAGAACCAGTCCAATTGTCACAAAGCATTCATTTACCGAGAGTAAAGTCGGAAAAATGTTTGCAATTAAATTGCCACCGATAAAAGAAATAAACAACGCTTCCATGTGTTTAACCTAACTTTTATATTAGTAATGACTGTATGCCTAAAAAATTAATACAGCGATGTTTACCAGATCATCACAAAATTAAAAGCCAAAAGTCCCTAAAAATATTTGGCACTTTATTGCATGATCCTAACCTCTGGCACCTGAATCGAAAATCGGTCGCTGGCGCATTCGCACTTGGTTTATTTAATGCTTTTATGCCGGTCCCTTTTCAGATGTGGCTATCTGCTGCTGGTGCCATCCTGTTCAGAGTTAATTTACCTCTGTCTGTTGTCATTGTATGGTTGACCAACCCGGTTACAATTCCACCTATATTTTTTGGTTGTTATTTATTAGGGGCAACCGTGCTTGGCATTGAGCCATTAGATTTTCAATTTCAGCTCAGTGCAGAATGGTTGCTGCAAAGTATGTCAACAATCGGGCCAGCTCTGTTACTCGGTTGTTTTATCTGTGCGACCTTCTTCTCTATTGTTGGCTATTTTTTGATGACCATTTTATGGCGTATCTCTGTCCGTAAAAACTGGCAAAAAAGGCAAACCAGCCGCGAAGATAAAAACTAAATAACTCAAGCATAGCGTAGAATCAATTTTATGCGTTGCTCGCAAGGCCTCTTGGTCTGAGTGCCTCTCTGCTGTACAAAATCAAACTTGATTATTTTCTAATTCAAGATAGCAGGTGGCGTGATCATTTTCACAAAAATGCTGAAAGTACGACCATGTAAGCTTACAGTTGGCTTTTAATTTTAAATCACCTATTTAGGTATTTGTGATGTTTAAAGGTATGCTTTTAACTTATAACGATTGGATAGCAACTAAACAATTGTTGAGCCCCAAACAAAAATGAGGCAATATCAGCGAAAATTATTTATCTCCTATTTTGTAAAAGGATAATCAATGAAACCCAGCATCAAACCCGCTAACCCAAACTTTTCATCAGGCCCTTGTACAAAAAGACCTGGCTACAGTTTAGCGCAACTTGACACAGCTTCATTAGGTCGCTCGCACCGGAGTAGTTTAGGTAAAGATAAACTTAAATTAGCCATAGACGAAACGGCTAGATTACTTGAACTGCCTGAAGGATACCGGGTAGGTATAGTACCCGGTTCAGATACCGGTGCGATGGAAATGGCAATGTGGTCTTTATTAGGTGAACGTCCGGTTGATGTTTTTTCATGGGAGTCATTTGGCTCAGGCTGGGCAACTGAAATCCTAAAACAATTAAAGCTGGAAAATGCTCGTTCATTTACGGCCGACTATGGACAATTACCTGACTTTAGCCAAGCTAATTCAAGCCATGACATTGTTTTTACCTGGAACGGCACCACATCAGGTGTAAAAGTTAATCATGCCGACTGGATTGCTGATAATCGCCAGGGGCTGACGATATGTGATGCAACCAGTGCTGTTTTTGCCATGCCAATGCCGTGGAACAAAATAGATGTAGCTACTTTTAGTTGGCAAAAAGTGCTTGGCGGTGAAGGTGGTCATGGTGTGATTATCCTGAGCCCAAGAGCGGTTGAAAGACTTGAATCTTACACACCTGCCTGGCCAATGCCCAAAATCTTTACGCTCGCCAAAGGCGGAAAGTTGATAGATGGTATTTTCAAAGGTGCAACCATTAATACCCCTTCCATGTTATGTGTTGAAGATTATTTAGATGCATTAAATTGGGTTGATAATATCGGCGGATTATCTGCAGCAATTGCTAAAAGTGAAGCTAATCTGGCGGTCTTCAAATCTTTTGTTGCAGAAAATGATTGGATAGACTTTTTAGCTGAATCAGATGATATCTGCTCCAATACCAGTGTTTGCTTTCAGTTAAAAGCAAACGAAGATCAGGTTAAAGCCATCGTAAAATTATTAGATTCAGAACAGGTTGCATATGATATTGGCGCGTACCGAGATGCGCCTGCCGGCTTGCGCGTTTGGTGCGGCGCAACCGTTGAAGAAAGTGATTTAAAAGCTTTATTACCTTGGTTAAGCTGGGCTTACCAGGCAGTCACCGCTTAATACCATACAGATTAAAAACAGCCATGTTAAATGCCAGCTTTTACGCTGGCATTTTTGTATTTATCGCAATAATAAACTATACCAAGATTGGGGATTAGCTGTATTTAATTCTTATTTCATATTTCTCAATCACGAGCACTAACTACAATGAAAAAAATTAGAACTTATAATAATATTGCGAAGAAAGGACTGGACCGTTTTCCTGCATCCAGCTATGAGGTAAACCCGGCGCTGGATAACCCTGATGCCATTTTATTGCGTAGCCATAACCTGCATCACGAAAGCCTGCCTAAATCGGTATTAGCCGTAGCCAGAGCCGGAGCTGGCGTTAATAATATTCCAGTCAGTGATTATACTCATCAGGGTATCGTCGTATTTAACACGCCTGGCGCAAATGCAAATGCAGTAAAAGAGCTGGTCATGGCCAGTTTATTACTGAGTGCCAGAGGCATTAGTCAAAGCATGGCCTATGCAAAAAGCCTGACCGGCATTCAAGATACAGCGGCTTTAAATAAACAGGTAGAAGCTGGCAAAAAACAATTTGGTGGGTTTGAGCTTCAGGGTAAAACACTGGGTGTTGTAGGTTTGGGCGCTATAGGTGCCAAAGTTGCGAATATGGCGCTCGGCCTTGGTATGAATGTTATCGGATACGATCCCAAGTTGAGCGTAGAAGCTGCTTGGCGATTATCGAGTGACGTCACTAAAGCCGACAACTTAAATTCTTTGCTGGCTCGTTCAGATTATATCAGCCTGCATGTCCCTGCGGTTGAATCCACCATAGGATTTATTAATCAGGATGCTCTAAACGCCACAAAGCAGGGTGCTAAACTGATTAACCTAGCGCGCGGTGAGCTCATCAATGAACCTGCGGTGATAGACGCCCTAAATAGTGGAAAACTCAGTTGTTATATCTCGGATTTTCCAACAGAAGGTCTAATTCAACAAGACAATGCCCTACTGTTTCCTCATCTAGGTGCCAGTACAGCAGAAGCAGAAGAAAATTGCGCAGTCATGGCGGCCGATCAACTTATTGATTTTATCGACAATGGTAATATTAAGAATTCAGTTAATTTTCCACATATCAGCATGGAGCGAACTCAAGGTCAGCGAATTACCTTCGCCAATGATAATGTGCCTAAGGTGCTCGGTGAAGTGCTGAATTTATTGGCCGAACTCAATATTAACGTGATTGATATGGTGAATCGCAGCCGGGATGATATCGCTTATACGATTGTAGATATAGATCAAAACGCAGAGCCTAATCTGATCCAAAAAATTGCACAGGTCGAGCATGTATTTCATGTCAGAGCCGTATAAAACTCAACTTGTAAGTCGAGTCTGATACGGACTATGGGGCCGCTTTTTATAAGTGTCCTCATATTCGAAAACAGCATGCGCATACCGGGTAAACAATACACACTTATTCAAACCGGTTTAAAGCGCTAGCCCCGAATTATGCTTTTCGCTTACGACGATGCGCAATCAAATCCAGAGGAAACTCAAACGAAAAACAACTGCCTAATCCAACTTCACTTTCAATTTCAAGCTGGGATTTATGGTGTGCCAAAACATGTTTAACAATTGATAAACCCAAACCCGAACCACCGGTAGAGCGCGATCTCGCTTTATCGACCCGGTAAAATCGCTCAGTTAAACGAGACAAGTGCTGGACTTCAATGCCGTCACCGTTGTCTTTGACGCTGAACTTAGCCTGATTATCCTGCTTACACCAACAGACATGAATTTCTCCACCGTTAGGCGTATAACGAATTGCATTTTTGACCAGATTTGTAAATGCGCTACGAAGCTCATCTTCGAGTCCATGAATCAATAAGTTCTGATCCACATTGAATGTAATTGTATGCTGGCGATCAAGATTGAGTTGTTCAGCTTCTTTTTCTAGCAGCATTAACATCGCCGGAACATCCACAATATGCTCATAGACATTATCGCGGTTAGCTTCTATTCGAGACAAAACTAATAACTGATTGACCAGGTTAAACATGCGATCACATTGATCAGACATCATTCCGACTGCACGAGTGCTTGGCAGTGCACCACCCATTTCGGGATCCTGCATCATTTCCAAATACCCCTGCAATACAGTTAATGGTGTACGCAACTCGTGAGATACATTGGCAATAAAGTCTTTACGCATTTGATTTAACCGCTGCATTTGAGTGACATCCCGGCCCAATATTAATAATTGACCCAGTGCGTAAGGGACCATACGTATTTCAATCGTGGACTCACGATCAATAGGAGACGGCATTAAAACAGGTTCTTCAGCCATATCCGGATGCTGTTTCTGCTGGTGAAATTGTTCAATAAAGTTCGGGTGACGCAATAAATTGGTAATGAGTAACCCGGTATCCTCTGGCCATCTCAAGCCAAATACATGACGGGCTAATTTATTGCACCATAAAATCTGACCGTTAGATTGAACAACAACCGCGGCATCCGGCAGGGCTTCGGCACCATCTCTGAAACGTTTTAAAACCTGGCCTAACTCTTTTCGGCGTGAACGGTTTTTCTTTTGCAAGCGGTAAATGCCATCAAAAACTTCAGACCATATTCCATTACTTGAAGGCGGATAGAGATTTTTTTTACTCCACAACCAATCATTTAAACGGATGAGGTTATAGCTGTACCATGCAAATAAGCCAGCTAATAGGATAACAAATACCAAAAGTATTTGATCAAAAAGCCAGCCAATAAATACAGCTATACAGGCTAAAACAATAAAACGACTAAATGCACTAATATACTGGCTTGGCTGGTTCATTATACTTTCGATGAAAACCTATAACCTGCACCGCGTACAGTTTGGATCATTTGATCGTGTCCGTGTAAAGAAATAGCTTTGCGTAAACGTCGAATATGCACATCAACCGTTCTGTCCTCAACATAAACGTTTGTGCCCCAGACATGGTCAAGCAACTGTTCACGGCTATAGACCCGTTCTGGGTGTGACATAAAGAAATGTAATAACTTAAATTCGGTTGGTCCCATATCCAGACCTTCCTCATTTGCACTCACACGATGAGAAACAGGATCAAGTTTTAAACCCTGTACCTGAATCATATCTTCAACGCTGGTAGGTGCAGCGCGACGCATTACGGCACGAATTCGAGCAAGTAGTTCTTTAGGAGAAAAAGGTTTAGTCATATAATCATCAGCGCCGACTTCAAGCCCTCTGATTTTATCTTCTTCTTCTCCACGTGCTGTGAGCATAATAATCGGAATTTGACGTGTGTATTCGTTTTGTTTCAGTTGTTTTGCTAACTGAATACCACTACCACCCGGCAACATCCAATCCAATAATATTAAATCCGGATAAGGCTCTACAATTTTATCCAATGCTTCATTATAAGTTTCTGCTTCAAGCGTGTAATAGCCTTTTTGTTCCAACGCAAAAACCAACATATCGCGAATTGGCATTTCGTCTTCAACTACAAGAATTCTGCGTGACATACTTTTGGTCTCATATAATCATTCATCCATTAGATTATGGTGTAGGTTTTTGACACTTTTATGAACAAGACGCAATATTTAAGACAAAATTGAAATAATTGTGTCATTGACCTTATCTAAACACATTCCTTAGTCACTGATTAATCGAAACTTAATTATTTAAGCTTAGATTTCAGTGCAAAACTGAAATAAAAGTGTAATACAAACCAAGGCTAGTTGTCAGCAATATGACAGCATAAAGTCATAAAACAGATAAGCTAACTTTTATACTATAATCTACTTTTTACCTATGCTATGCCTTTGCATTCTGCGACGATTACGAATTTGCGTTAACGTCAGTTTACTATTGTCTTTAGTCGAATAAGGGTTACTGCTTTCTTTAAACTCTATTTTGATAGGAGTACCCATCATATCTAATGATTTTCTGAAATAATTCATCAGATATCGCTTATACGAATCTGGGAGATCACTGACCTGATTGCCATGAACCACAATAATTGGAGGATTATGGCCGCCAGCGTGCGCATATTTGAGCTTAACGCGACGAGCCCGTACTAATGGAGGTTGATGTTCATAAACAGCAGACTCCATTACACGTGTCAGCAAGGATGTCGTGATTTTTCGAGTAGCGGATTCATATGCTTCTATAACAGATTCAAACAAGTGTCCCACACCTGTGCCATGTAATGCCGATATAAAATGCAGTCTCGCGAAATCAATAAAACCCAGACGTCTGTCTATTTCAGATTTAATTCGCTCTTTTACATAGCTGTCCAAACCATCCCATTTATTAACGGCCAGAACAACCGAACGGCCAGCGTTAAGAGTAAAACCTAATAAACTCAAATCCTGATCTGAGATTCCGTCTCGAGCATCAATTACGATTAATACCACATTGGCATCTTCAATCGCTTTTAAGGTTTTAATTACGGAAAATTTTTCGACGGTTTCATTTACTTTTTTACGTTTGCGAACACCGGCAGTATCGATTAAAACGTAGGGCTGCCCTTCCCTTTCCATTGGAATATAGATACTGTCGCGAGTAGTGCCCGGCATATCGTAAACAATAACGCGTTCTTCACCTAAAATACGATTAGTCAATGTTGATTTGCCGACATTAGGCCGACCCACAATCGCAAGTTTTATTGCTTTTGGATCTAACTGAGCTTGTTCGTCTGGCGTTTCTGATTCATCCGCTTCAGAAGACACTTCATCTTCGTCTTCTTCTTCGTCTTTTACCATCATTTCAGGAAATTCATCAGCCAGTGGCGATAAGGTTTTTTCTAATAACCCAGTAACACCTCGCCCGTGTGCAGCAGCTATTTGATATACAGGGCCTAAAGCTAGGCTGTAAAACTCAGCAACCGCAGAATCGCCATCAATACCGTCCGTTTTGTTGGCGACTAAATAAGCTTTTTTATCCGTTTTTCGAATATGGTCAGCGAGCATTTGGTCGGCGGCCGTGACACCGTCACGTGCATCCACCAAAAACATAACAACATCCGCTTCTTCAATAGCCTGTAATGACTGTTCAGCCATTTTAGAATCTATGCCTTGCTCATCTCCTGTAATACCGCCTGTATCAATAACAATAAAATGATATTGTCCATATTCTGCGGAGCCATACTGGCGATCTCGGGTTAAGCCGGGGAAATTTGCAACCAATGCATCACGCGAACGTGTAAAACGGTTAAATAAGGTTGATTTACCAACATTGGGTCGGCCAACAAGTGCCACAACAGGGATCATGAAAGATTCTCCAGTAAAACGAACAAGCTATAAAGCGCGGATTATATCACAGCTTTATCCATAAAAACGAAGCCGAAAACTAATTAAAATTGATTTTTATAAATAAAAATTAGAGGACAAAATGATTTGTTTCGCTGTTAAAATCAAAGCTATATAACAAATAACCATCTTCACTGACTTCCAAAACACTCCCGTGTTCATACCAGTCACCCAAAACAATTCTTGTGCCCATACCGGGTTTAATGGCATCAGAATGAATAGCAGGTCTGTGTGTGTGACCATGAATTAAGATATTCACTGAATATTGCTGCATCACTTGACTAACCGCTTCTGGTGTCACATCAAGAATACTCATATTAGTTATATTCTCTTGTTTGGCTTTACTTTTCTGGCGACCTGCACCAAATATTTTAAATCGTGTGGATTGCGGCAACAGAGAAAACAAAAACTGAAGCCAGGGTTTGCGCACCCATTTTCGATAAGTTTGGTAACTCTCATCTTGAGTGCACAAGCTGTCCCCGTGCATAATAAGTACCTTATCACCGAATAGATCTATGATGCTGGGCTCGTCTAAAATCTGCATACCGGTAGCTTTTGCGAACCGTTTCCCAACTAAAAAATCCCGGTTACCGTGAATAAAATAAACTGGACATATTTGCTCTGATATTTTTATCAATAAGCTTTGAATCGGTTTAAACCACTCACAAGGATGATCATCACCAATCCAATACTCTAAAAAATCCCCTAAGATATAAAGCGCCTGTGTCTGCTTAGGTAGCTTTTTTAAAAATGAAATCAGTGCTTGATTAATATCATCTCTTTGTTCGGACAAATGTAAATCAGAAATAAAATAAACAGGCATGGGTTACTCTGAAGATATTAAGAAATGTATGTAGGCAGGAAATAACTGAATGCACCCGAGTCGTCAAGACTCGGGCACCCGTTGTAATTACTCAACAATAGTGTCTTCAATGACCACATCTTCAACTGGTACATCCTGGTGCATACCAGCATTACCTGTTTTAACAACTTTAATTTTTTCAACAACGTCCATGCCTTCAACTACCTGACCGAATACGCAATATCCCCAACCATCCATGCTTTTACCGCGGAAATCTAAAAACGTATTGTCCGCAACATTAATAAAAAACTGAGAACTTGCTGAATGTGGGTCCATAGTGCGGGCCATAGCAAGCGTACCGACTTTATTGCTGACACCATTATCCGCTTCATTTTCAATAGGTGCTCGGGTTTGCTTCTCTTTCATGCCGGCTTCCATACCACCGCCCTGAATCATAAAACCGTTAATAACACGATGGAAAATAGTATTGGTATAAAAGCCGTCTTTTGCATATTGTAAAAAGTTAGCAGCCGTTTTGGGCGCTTTATCTTCGAACAGCTCAATTTTGATATCACCAAAATTTGTTTTAAAAGTAATCATGGACTCACCTAAGAATGAAAAAAGTTTATTTTAGCTTAACTTAAACTTATCGAAAAGTTATTAAGAGATGCTAGAATAGCAGATTCAGTAATAAATTTAGTTAATTCATTGATTAGAGAGTCATATGTTGCAGATTTTTAATACCTTAACCCGTGAAAAACAAGAATTTAAACCCATTCAGACTGGTAAAGTCAGTTTGTATGTCTGCGGTGTTACTGTTTATGATCTGTGTCATATCGGTCATGCCCGCACCTATATTGCATTCGATAACATGGTGAGATATTTAAGAGCCAAAGGGCTTGATGTGACTTATGTCCGAAATATCACGGATGTTGACGATAAAATTATCAAACGCGCTCTTGAAAATAATGAAAGTTGCGATGCACTAACGCAAAGAACAATCAAGGATATGCATCAGGATTTTGATGCACTTAATTTACTCAGACCGGATATAGAACCTAAGGTTACCCAGCATATGGATGCGGTAATTGATATGGTAAAAACTTTGATAAACAAAAAGCATGCCTACGTTGCCTCCAATGGCGATGTCATGTTCCGAGTCAACAGTTACGAAAATTACGGCAAATTGAGTAAACAAGACTTATCTCAACTTCAGGCCGGTGCTCGTGTTGAGGCTGACTCAAGCAAAGAAAACCCGCTTGATTTTGTCCTGTGGAAAATGGCAAAAGAAAATGAACCCAGTTGGCAGTCTCCATGGGGTGCAGGTCGACCAGGCTGGCATATTGAATGCTCCGCAATGAATAATGTGGTACTGGGTGACCATTTTGATATTCATGGTGGCGGTTCTGACTTAACCTTCCCGCATCATGAAAATGAAATTGCTCAATCCTGCTGCGCGCTGGATACGCCTTATGTCAATTACTGGATGCACTCAGGCATGGTACAGGTTGATCAGGAGAAAATGAGTAAATCACTGGGCAACTTTTTTACTATACGTGAAGTGTTGGAAAAATACGATGCCGAAACAGTCAGGTATTTTCTGTTATCCGGGCATTATCGTAGCCAGTTAAACTATTCAACAGACAATCTCGAACAAGCCAGAGCCGCATTAGAGCGTCTTTACACATCAATTCGCTATATAGATGTAAAAACAACACCATTAGTATTAAGTTCAGATTCTGACAATGCTTATATAACACGCTTTGTTGACGCGATGGATGATGATTTTAATACGCCTGTAGCATTATCCGTTCTGTTCGATTTAGCCAAAGAGATCAATCAGACTAAACAAGAAAACTCGGAAAAAGCGTCGGAGCTTGCAAATCTACTGATTGGTCTTGGCGATATACTCGGACTGCTACAAAACTCTCCAGACGCTTTCCTACAGGGTGAGCAGGATGAAAGTTCTGATGAAGTTGCAGAAATCGAGCGCCTGATTGTCCAGAGAAAAGAGGCCAGAGCAAATAAAGACTGGGCAAAAGCGGATGAAGCAAGAGACAAGCTCAATGCGATGAATATTGTTTTAGAGGACGGACCAAACGGCACCACTTGGCGAAAAAAATAGTCACCTTTGCTATGCTTAATTTAAAAAGCCGCTAACTTTAGCGGCTTTTTAATCATTCAACCCCACAAAAAGATATGTAACCGTTATTCTGATTCAATTGGATTATCTAATTGCTGATTATCGGTATTACCAGAATTCTGAACGTTTTGTTCAAACCTTTGCGCTAACCAAAAGTTTACTGCTTGATACGTTTGCTCATCCGGTAACTTAACGCCCTCATCCATAGGTGGCATATCTTTATGCTTTAAAGAATGGAAAACATCTTGCCATATTCTGGGGTGATCATTTAAATTGCCTTCTACTATACGGGTTAAATCTAAATTACCTTTCATCTTGTCCGCATTGTGGCAATCCAGACAATAACTTTGCACTGTATCGTAAAGCACGGAAGGTTTAATCGGGTAAGTAGGGGCATTCGCTAAAGGGTTCGGTCTGGGTGTCGGAAAACAGCCGATGAAAGTCAGACAACTAACTAAACTTATTGCGATTATCGGGTACTTCTTCATTTAATATCACTGCAGGAATTGTAAATTTCGGACTGTATTTTAGATAAATTTCAGACATAAAAAAACCCGCTGTAAGCGGGTTTATAAATAAGAACCTGATAATGTGCTACTCTCACATGGGAACTCCCACACTACCATCGCCGCTATTGTGTTTCACTTCTGAGTTCGAAATGGGATCAGGTGGTGCCACAACGCTATTGTCATCAGGAAAAACTGGTAAAATTTTAGTTTTTCTTTTTGTTTCAGACTTATCTGAAATTAGAATTAAGAACCTGGCAGTGTGCTACTCTCACATGGGAACTCCCACACTACCATCGCCGCTATTGTGTTTCACTTCTGAGTTCGAAATGGGATCAGGTGGTGCCACAACGCTATGGCCGCCAGGCATAAATCGTTAC